>X431_Quagga__coassemble_1_pt1 | contig 114818 bp, 100 predicted proteins | sample X431_Quagga__metabat2_low_PE_006 | metagenome-assembled genome bin X431_Quagga
TGATGATTCCCGACAACTCAATCAGAAATCTCATTAAAATCATTAGAAATCAACAAGTTATGATTGATAAAGATATTGCGTTGCTGTTTGGTGTCGATACCAGAACTTTGAACCAAGCGGTGAAACGCAATATCGAACGCTTTCCCGAGGATTTCATGTTCCAGCTGACCAAAGAAGAGTTTGAAAATTGGAAATCACAATTTGTGATATCCAATTCTGTTGTCATGGGAGCAAGAAAACTTCCATACGCCTTCACGGAACACGGAATCTCAATGCTAAGCGGAGTTCTGCACTCACCTATTGCCATCGAAGTCAACATCAGAATCATGCGGGCGTTCGTCGGAATGAGGCATTTCATCAACGAGAATGCGAAACTTTTCCAAAGAATCGAAACCATTGAATATCACCAGCTTGAAATGGAGTATCATCAAAATGAATCCGACAGGAAGATAGATGAACTTTTTGACCGCCTTGATAAAAAAGAAGAATATCCCTCAGAAGGCATCTTTTTCGACGGACAGATTTTCGACGCTTACGTCTTCGTTTCAAACTTGATCAAAAAAGCACAGAAAGAAATCATCCTCATCGACAATTACATTGACGAAAGCGTTCTGAACATTCTTTCAAAAAGAAACGAAAATGTAAATGCAACAATTTACACTTCTAAAATCTCAAATCAGTTCAAACTCGATTTGGAAAAATACAACTCTCAATATCAACCGATTACAATTAAAAACTTCAATAAATCTCACGATCGTTTTCTGATTATTGACAGCGATGTCTATCATCTCGGAGCATCGTTGAAGGATTTAGGGAAGCGTTGGTTTGCATTCTCGATATTAAGTTTTTCAAGAGAGGAAATCATCGCCAAAACCAAATCATGATTATTTCCAAACACCTGCTTTTTGTAAATGGTTTTTCAGTAATTTTGCAGGAATTTAAAAATCGTGATGAAACGGCTTACATTACTGCTCGCAATATTTTTTTGCTTCTGCCGCATGAATGCGCAGGAGAGCGTCACGGAACGTTATGCGCATTTCCTGACTCCTACGGAGAAATATGTCGCGTACCGCACGACCGTCACGCCTAAAATAGACGGCGTCATTTCCGATAAGGAATGGCGGAACGCGCCGTGGACCAGCCTTTTCACCGACATCTCCGGCGACGGGCACCCGACACCGCGGTTCGAAACCCGCGCCAAAATACTCTGGGACAACGACTACCTCTACGTCGCGGCGCAGATGGAAGAACCCGATGTCTGGGCTTACATCAAGGAACGCGACGAGATAATCTATTACGACAACGACTTCGAGATCTTCCTCGACCCAGACAACGACGGCAAGGACTATTTCGAGATGGAGTTCAACGCCATCGCCACCATCTTCGACCTCTTCATCGAACACCCTTACCGCTCGCCGGAAAAGAGTTTCATAACCATCGGCTGGAACGCCAACGGCCTGAAAGTCGCCACGCATGTTGACGGCACGCTCAACGACAACCGTGACCGTGACCGCGGATGGACCATCGAGGTCGCAATCCCGCGCAAGGCCGTCAACGACGGAATCACGAATATACTTCAGGCGGGCAACATCATCTCCGTGGGTTTCTCGCGCGTGGAATGGCAGACCGACAAGCTCGCTGACGGCGGCTATTCCGTGAGGAAAAACAAGAAAGGAAGGAATCTCCCCGAAGACAACTGGACGTGGGGCGCAAACGGACGCGTGGCCATGCACATGCCCGAAAGATGGGGCAAGGTCTATCTCTCACCGAGAAAGTCGGACGATGTCTTCCCCGCCCTCCCCGATGAAGATCTGATGAGAATCCTCTGGGCGATGTTCTACCGCGAAGAAGAGGAGTTCGGGCATAACCACCGCTATATCAACGAGATACCGCTGACAGCCGAGGAACGTGTTATGACAGCCGGCGCCGACATCAGGATTGAGACGACCACCAACACTTACGAGATAATCGCGACAAAACCCGATGGCGAGGTGATAACGCTCAACCAGAATGGCGTCGTCGTGCGTCACCAGAACACTTTGCCTGTGATAAAGGCCTACGGATGGTACGGCTGGGACGAAAACAAGGTGTCGGAAGACAGTCTCCTCAACCTGTTCAAGGAATGGAAATGACACGGTCTTTATGGCGTGTGCGTCAACAACGGCTTTGACTATGAGCGCATTGCACGATGCGCCGCCGTAGCGTTCAAAGCGGGCTTGGAATATCACGCTTGGGCGCCGTCCATCATCCACGGCGGCATGGACTCGACGTGTTACACCGTCAACCGGCTCGGCAAGTCGGCGTTCACGCCGGAGGAACGCGCCTACGTCGGGTATTACCAGACCCTCGACCCGCATAACCCCGAGGTCGTTGAATTTCTGACCGACGCCTACCTGAAGATGGCGGCGATACCTTATGTCGATTACATCCAACTCGACTACATCCGCTACGCCGACGTCATCCTTGCCGAAGGGCTGTGGGCGAAGTACGACTACAAGATCCATCACCGGTGGCGTGACGACGACGGCAACGTCCGCGAATACCCCGGCGCCGACTACTGCTACTGCGACGCATGCTGCGCCGATTTTCTGAACAGAACCGGAATCGACATCCGCAAGGAGACCGCCGCCGGCGTTGACCCGGCCTCCATACCCGAATGGGCGCAGTTCCGTTGCGACGTCCTCACCGACCTCGTCAACACCATCTGCGACTCGCTCCACGCACAGGGCTGCAAGGTCAGCGCCGATGTGTTCCCCGGCCCCGAAGGCTACGCCGAGCCGATGGTGCGACAGCAGTGGAAGAAGTGGGATGTCGATATGCTTTTCCCGATGAACTACAACGACTTCTATCTTGAAGATGCCGAGTGGGTTGGAGAGATAACACGTCTTGAAACTTCCGGCACACGTAAGCCTGTCGTCAGCGGACTTTTCATCTGCCACGACTGGAGGAACAAAGATAAAATCATCGACCCGGAAGGCTCGGGGCTTACGCCGTCGGAGCTTAAAACTGCCATCGAAGGCTCGATGTCGTCGGGAGCAGCCGGCATCTGCCTCTTCACGCCAGACAGGATGACGCCGGAGCACTGGGAGGTTTTTGAGAAAGTGGTTAAAGGTGGTGTCGGGAAATGAAATGCTTTTCATTGATTCTATTGTAAGATGAATATAATTTTAATACACAACGTTTATTAAGAATAAAATGCAAGTTAAATCTGCAACATCTAATATAAGGGAACTTTTACATTGGTCGTATGCAAACCTTGCTATGGCTGATTATGCTGTCACTAAAAATCTTGAAAAATACGACAGAACTTGTTTTATGATTCGAGCAAGACTATTTAAAGGTTTGTCAAACAATACAATGCACATGAAATCACTGTTTGACGATGAAAAAATAAAATTGAACGCTGGTGCTAAATGTAGCTATTGCGGTGCTACTGACAGTCTTTCACTTGATCATATTTTGCCACGCCATTATGGTGGTGAGGATTCTGGTGATAATTTGGTTCTTGCATGTAAGACCTGCAATAGTTCAAAAGGTGATAAAGACATGTTACTATGGATGAAATCTCATGACAAACCAATTCCGTTGATGGTTTTGAGAAGATACCTTAAACTTGTTTACGACTTTTGTGATAAAAATGAGCTGCTTGACAAAAAGGTTAATGATATAAAAGATTTAAAACTTCCATTTGATGTTGAGCAGTTGCCTATCAATGCAGAAAAACTGGAAAGATATGTGTTGATGTTTATGTGATTTAATGGTAATTTCAGAGTTGTATATTTGAAAAAATTTGGCGTATAAGTCAGAAATAAACAAAAGGGGATAATGATTAATAAATTTAAAGTTGTTGACGCACAATACGTTGAAGGTTACACATTAAGGATTACATTTGTCGATGGCACATGTAACGATGTCGATTTTGAACCTTTCTTCATGAAATGCCCCAACAAAGTCTATGATGAATATTACAATCCCGAACGTTTCAAGGAGTTTCGGGTTGAATGTGGCAATGTTGTCTGGGGTCAGGACTGGGATTTGATTTTAAACCCCATGAACTTGTATTACAACGACTTGTTCAGGAATTTCGAGAATTAAGAGGTGGCGTATAGGTTAAAATTGTACAACCTCTATCCTCCAAGATGCACACCGATTATATCGTGCCACAGGGTCATGAGCCGTGCACCTTTGATTCAACCAAGATCCATTTCCAAATTGGAATTATGGTTACGGATTTTCCACCGATGTCAACTTGCCGTTCTTCGTCGTCGTATGTAATGATTGTCAAGTTATTGTATTGCAGACGTTTGCTTATTTTCAGCAAGGCCTGTGTCTCTCGTTTGTAAGTCTCGCTAAATTCGTCACCAAGGCTATAGCAAACCTGTATGGCTTGTCCGATTTCGGGAATGACAAAATCAACTTCTATTTTGTCATTGTAAAAATAAATGCCGTCATCGTAGCGTCGTTTCAATTCTACAGCGACAAGATTTTCCAGCAAAGCCGTCTCCGCATTCATCAGAAAAAGGTTCAAAATTCCATTGTCACAATAATAATATTTCTTATTTCCTTCCTTTTCAACTAATTGCGAAGCTATGTTTTTAACTTCAAAAATAATGCAGGCATCTTTCAAATGACGAACATAATCAATCATTGTGCCGGTCTGAACTTTTTCCCCCAATGATGAAACCAAATTGGCCAAACGATTATATGATATTGGTTGTCTTACACTTTCGGCCAACTTTTTGGAGAGAAATGTCAACGCATTAACATTTTTCACGCCGTTACGTGCAATGACATCACCGAGCAGCATTTTCTTGAATAAAGACGACAGCCACAGCCTTTTCTGCCTAATGTTCACCGATTCAGGAAAACCGCCGTAGTAGAAAAAATCCGAAAACAGACGTTTCACCTGATTTGTGCAATTAATATCAAACTGCCAGTTGTTGCTGAACAAAAAATCTTTTGCCTTAAGAAATTCCGCAAACGAATATGGATATACATTTTTCATCACATACCGGCCGCCTAAAATGGTGGCAAATTCCGAACTCAACATTTTTGCGTTGCTTCCTGTTATTAACGCTCTGTATTTTTCGTTGGCTATGCGGCGGGCAAATCTTTCCCAATCTTCAATATTTTGAGGTTCATCCAAGAATATAATTGGTTTTGAATCAGATAGTTGATAATGAGCCTGTAAAATCAAATCAAAGTCCGCAGAAGTAAATCCTACCAGACGTTCGTCATCAAAATTCACGTATAAGATCTGGTCCAACGTGATGCCTTTTGCCAATAATGTCTGAATCTGCTGAAACATCAGGTACGATTTTCCAGCCTGACGCACACCAGTGAAAACATAATTGATGCTGTCATCTAAATCAACATCCCTTCGTACCAAATCAATGGATGACAATAGATTTCTGTTTGTGACGACAACTTGTTTTATTAAATTTATATCCATATCAAAATTTTTGCAAAAATAATATTTTATTTGATATGACACATAAAATTAGTATGATTTTATGTTTTATATCGCATAAAAAGAGAGACCGGCATCTTGCGCCAGCCTCTCTTAACTCTACTCTCTACTCTCTTAACTACTTCCTCATCTCGATGAGCAGTTCGAGCATCTTCATCGCCGAATCCGACACTATCGTGCCTGGCCCGAAGATGGCTGCCGCGCCTGCGTCGTAGAGGAACTGGTAGTCCTGCGGAGGGATGACGCCGCCGACGACCACCATGATGTCGGGGCGGCCGAGCTTGGCCAGCTCTTCGATGACCTGCGGGACGAGTGTCTTGTGACCTGCCGCGAGTGACGACACTCCGAGGATGTGAACGTCGTTCTCCACCGCCTGGCGTGCCGCCTCGGCCGGTGTCTGGAACAACGGTCCCATGTCAACGTCGAAACCTATGTCCGCATAGCCTGTCGCGACGACCTTAGCGCCACGGTCGTGACCGTCCTGTCCCATCTTAGCGATCATGATACGCGGACGGCGTCCTTCCATCTTCGCGAACTCGTCGGCCATGGCCTGCGCCTTGGCGAATTTGTCATTACCTTTTGCTTCCATAGAATAAACTCCTGATATTGAACGAATAACAGCTTTATAGCGACCTGCGACCTTCTCGCAAGCCATCGAGATCTCGCCCAATGTGGCACGCACCTTCGCCGCCTCTATCGCGAGGGCGAGGAGGTTGCCGTTGCCTGTGCGGGCCGCCTCTGTGATGGCTTCGAGACAACGCTGCACGTCGGCCTCGTTGCGGCTTGCGCGGAGTGCGTTCAGACGCTTGATCTGTGACTCGCGGACAGCCGTGTTATCGACCTCCAACGTGTCGATGGCGTCTTCATGTTCGAGACGGTATTTGTTGATGCCGACGATCGTCTCGTTGCCGGCGTCGATTCTCGCCTGCTTGCGGGCCGCCGCCTCTTCGATGCGCATCTTCGGAAGTCCGGTCTCGATGGCCTTCGCCATTCCGCCCATAGCCTCGATTTCCATGATGTGCTCCCACGCCCTGTCGGCGATCTCCTTGGTCAGCGACTCGATGTAGTATGAGCCGGCCCACGGGTCAACGGTGCGGCAGATGTTAGTCTCTTCCTGGATGTAAATCTGGGTGTTACGTGCGATACGCGCCGAGAAGTCGGTCGGAAGCGCGATGGCTTCGTCGAGGGCGTTGGTGTGGAGCGACTGTGTGTGTCCGAGTGCCGCACCCATGGCCTCGACGCATGTGCGTGCGACGTTGTTGAACGGGTCCTGTTCGGTCAACGACCAGCCTGAGGTCTGCGTGTGTGTGCGAAGTGCCAGTGACTTGTCGCTCTTCGGGTTGAAGGTCTTCACGATCTTCGCCCAGAGCATACGTGCCGCGCGCATCTTTGCAATCTCCATGAAATGGTTCATTCCGGAACACCAGAAGAACGAGAGGCGCGGCGCGAAAGCGTCGATGTCGAGACCCGACTTCACGCCTGTGCGGAGGTAGTCCCAGCCGTCGGCGAGGGTGTAGGCCAGCTCGATGTCGCATGTGGCGCCGGCTTCCTGCATGTGGTAGCCGGAGATGGATATTGAGTTGAACTTCGGCATGTTCTGCGATGTGAACGCGAAGATGTCGGCGATGATTCTCATCGAGAACTCAGGCGGATAGATGTATGTGTTGCGCACCATGAACTCTTTCAGGATGTCGTTCTGTATCGTGCCCTGAAGCTCTTCGTATTTCGCGCCCTGTTCCAATGCCGCGACGATGTAGAACGCCAAGATTGGCAGCACCGCGCCGTTCATCGTCATGGAGACTGACATCTTATTTAAAGGAATCTGGTCGAACAGCACTTTCATGTCTTCGACGGAGCAGATGCTCACGCCGGCCTTGCCGACATCGCCCATGACGCGCTCGTGGTCGGCGTCATAGCCGCGGTGTGTGGCGAGGTCGAAAGCGACCGAAAGACCTTTCTGGCCTGCCGCGATGTTGCGGCGGTAGAATGCGTTCGACTCCTCGGCTGTCGAGAAACCTGCGTACTGACGGACTGTCCAAGGACGCATGACGTACATGGTCGAGTAAGGTCCGCGGAGGTAAGGGGCGATGCCCGCCGCATAGTTGAGGTGCTCCGTGTTTGCGAGGTCTTCGGCGGTGTATGCCGGCTTCACGTTGATGTGCTCAACGGTCTCCCAGTCGGCCTTGTAGTCGGCCTTTGTCTTTGACTCAGGTATAGCGTTGATGTCTATTTTCTTGAAATCTGGTTTCATTTTAACTCCTTTCTTATTTTGTTATACCTAATCTCTTCTGGAAACTCTGCAATGTCTCGAGGACGTTGCTCTTGACGTGGATGAAATACTCCATGCCGGCTTCCTTGAGGATGTCGGCGGTGCCTTCGGGGTTGCCTGCGAGGACGACGATGGCGTCGTTCTTGAGTTCGTTGAAGATGCGGAGTGCGTTGCCTTCGCCGTATTCCTCATCCGATGAGCAGATGACGACGATTTCCGGCTTGGCCTGACGTGCCGCTTCGATGCCAGCGTCCAATGTCTTGAAACCGGCGTTGTCGTGCACTTCAAAACCAGCGCATGCGAAGAAGTTAGACGCGAAGTTGGCGCGTGCCTTGAGCATCGCGAGGTTGCCGTAGGTGAACATCCAAGCGACGGGGCGTTTGTTGGTCTGTGCGTAAACGTCTGTCGCATAACGCATTGACTCGAACTGCTGTGCCACGCGGAATGTCACGATAGTGTCGATGTCGGCTTTCTCGTCGCGTTTGCAGTTGGCCTTGAACACCCATTCCGCCGGGTTGAATTTCATCGTCTCGGTGAAGTTCGGGTATTGGTTTGTTCCGAGGATTGTCTCGCGGCGTGTGGCGAGGTTGCTGAAACGTTTCGCCGCGCTTTCCTTCACGATGTTCTGTATTGTGCCTTTGCGCACCGATGCGAGGTAGCCGCCTTCATCTTCGATTTGGTTGAAGAGCGTCCATGCTGCGTTTTCCAACGACTGTGTGAGGTTTTCGATATAATATGAACCGGCTGCCGGGTCAGCGACCTTGTCGAAATGAGCCTCCTCTTTGAGGATGAGCTGCTGATTGCGGGCGATGCGGTCGGCAAATTCCGTCGTCTCCTCGAATGTCGCGTCAAACGGAGTGACCGAGAATGAGTCAACGCCGCCGAGCACCGCCGACATAGTGCCTGTCGTCGTGCGGAGCATGTTGACGTATGGATCATACAAACTCATGTTAATCAATGCGTTGAAGGCGTGGATGTGCATCTTGCAGTTTTCTTCCTTCGCGCCGTAAGCCTTGAGGATCTCGGCCCAGAGCATACGGTATGCACGCATCTTCGCCATCTCCATGAAGTAGTTCTGTCCGACTGCCACGTTGAAGCGCATCTTCGGTGCTATCTCATCGATTGTCAGGCCTTTGGCAAGCATCTGGTCGATGTATTCGACACCTATTGAGAGGGCGATGCCCATCTCCTGTGAGATTGTCGCGCCGGCGTTTGTGAAGACGTGCGCGTTGACGCCAATAGTCTGGACGCAAGGGATTTCGGCTTTTGTGAGGATGGCCGCAAGTTCCATGTCGGTGTTCTCTGTCACTAACCACGTGCCGCGACGGATGTAACGTGTGAGCGGGTCGTAGTTCAACGAGCCGTGGATCCCCGGAATCTTCGACATCATTTCCAGAAGCGGAAGATGATATTTGTTGTGGTAGAAGTTGATTTCCACTTTCTTGGCATCGATGCCGTTAAGAAGTCCTGAGATTTCGACTGCGTCGTAAGGTTTGTCAGTCTCGAGGCGGAATGAAAGGGCGTTGGCACCGCGTTCGATGGCTTCCAATGCCTTCTTATTCGCTGAATGATAATCTTTTACGACGATGTCTTCGCAAATCAGCCAGGTGTTGCCCTGCTGTTTGTTGCCGCGGATGTAAGGGAACTCGCCCGGCTTGATGTCGGTCCAGGCGATGTCCTTCAGATTCTCCGCGCGATAATAAGGTCTCACCTGAAAGCCTTCAGCGGTCTTCCAGACGAGTTTCTTGTTGTAATCGGCTCCTTTGAGGTCTTTTTCGATGACAGCTTCCCACTGCTCGGTCGAGACAGGCGGAAACTCCTCAAAAAGTTTTTTCTGGTTACTCATAGTTATTTTTGTTTGATTTGTATTCCTGAAAAATTTCTGCAAAGGTAGTAAATAATTTGACATGACATATTTGTAAAATGAAAAAAGATAACGCGCGAATCATAACATATTGATTTCGATCTTGACATTTCCCATATACTATTAGTTATATTAATAGTAGTTGTTTAACACGTTGATTGCTAATTTGTTACAAAAAAATTTTTTAAATTTTTTGTTGCGTGTATGAAAATAATGTGTATTTTTGCGACAAATGATACAGACAAAATCGGTCATGGAAATTACTCGTCGTTCGTGACTTTTTGAGTCTGCTAATATTATTAACCAAATTTATGAAAATGAAACGATTTTTATCTTTGCTGGCAGTGTTTTGCCTACTGTCAAGCATCTCCGTAATGCGCGGAGAAACAACATGGAACCTTGTCACCGATGCCGCCAACCTCAATGCCGGTGACCAAATTATCATCGCGTCATCAGCCGAAGATTTTGCGTTGAGTACAACTCAGAATGCCAATAATCGAGGTCAGGCTGAAATTGTAAAAACTGATAATCAATGCACATTATCGTCTGATGTTCAGGTGATTACGCTTCAAGATGGAACTTTGCCTAACACCTTGGCGTTGTTCGTTGGCGATGGCTATCTTTATGCAGCGTCATCGACCAGTAACTACCTCAGGACACAGACTGAAAACAACGCCAACGGCTCTTTTGTGATTGACATTGGTGAAAATGGAGTTGCAACGGTCATGGCGCAAGGTGAAAACACTCACAACTACCTGCGGTATAACAGTGGTAGCGATTTGTTCTCTTGTTATGAGAACGCAACGGGAAATGTAAGTATTTACAAGGCGGTTGTTACTGCTTCATATACGATTACCTATAATGAAAACGGGACGACATCGGAACAGCAATGTGCTGACGGCGAGACTGTTACGTTGAAGATGCCGGAGGAAATCAACGGCTTCGCATTCCAAGGATGGAGTCTGAATCCTATGGGTTCGCCATCTGACACGCCGCCGGCAATGCTCCCAAATCCGTATGTCGTGACAGATGACGTGACACTTTATGCGGTGTTTGCCATTGAGAAAAATGGCGATTTTGAGAAGCTGATATCGCCTATTGACGATTATTCAGGAACGTATCTCATTGTGAATGAGGAAAATATGGTGGCTTTTAACGGAGGACTTGAAAGTCTTGATGTCAATGAGAATAACATCGGGGTTGATATATCTGACGGTGTTATAATGTCGAATGTTGAGACAAATTCCGCCGTCTTCACGATTTCAAAGACCACAGCAGCATATTCGATAAGGTCATCGTCAGGTTTTTACATCGGAAGGACGAGTGGCACTGCGGGGTTAAATGCAAATCAGACAACTGTTTACGACAATTTCATCGACATTGACGAGGAAGGCAATGCTGTGGTGGCAGCTTCAGACACAATGGTTTTGCGTTATAATTCAACATCAGGGCAGAAACGTTTCAGATATTACAAGGGGACGCAGAAAGCCATCCAACTTTATAAAATGGGAGTGTGTGCCGTCAGGTGTTATTGTACTTCGATAGACGTCATTTCATCGCCTCTCACGATAACCGAAAACACTGTTTGGACAACCCCGACTTCATTAGCTGACGTGGTGACAGTCAGTGATAACGCAACGCTTTCCGGAAACATGATTGGAAACAAAAACGCCGGTTTACTTATCATCGACGGTGGTCAGATTGAGTGTAACGAAGGTGTCTTTGGCACTTTTGTGAAAGAGATAGACGCTTCGTCGGAGTGGGGTATTGAGTATCTTGCAACAGATGGCTGGTATGGAATCAGCTCGCCTATTGCCGGAAATGTTAAGGCTACTGCCGTTTCTGGGCTTCTGACAAGCGGAAACAATGACTTTGACCTGTATCAGTATTCAGAGTCGGATGCATCGTGGCTCAACTACAAAAACGAGGAAAACAACTTCACGAATCTTAATTCAGGCGAAGGTTATCTCTATGCCTCAAAGGAAGGCACAACCCTGCGTTTCTGCGGTGAGCTTAATACAAATGATATAGAAAAAACCATCAGCTATTCATCTGAAAATGAAATGCTTAAAGGATTTAACCTGTTGGGCAACCCATTCCCGAAATCAATTACATTGGCTGATGTCGAAGGCGCCGACTTCAGCGGGTTCTGTCTTGCTACGGCTGTCGGTGCATGGGAAGTCCACGTTGGAAACGCGGATGAAATCGGACCGGGAGAGGCTTTCCTCATTCAGACTGATGAAACAAAACCTGTTGTAATCAGAAATGATGAGCGGACAAAACGGAATGTAGAAACGTACCAAAACATCATTTCAGTCAAAGTCGAGAACGACAAGTATAGTGATGTAGCTCACGCAATTCTGCTGCCATCAGCGCAAGATATGCCCGAGATGTCGAAGTTCCCGCACCAGAATGATGCAATTCCTTCATTGTCAATAAATGACAAAGCCATTGCCGTGCTTGATGAAAATGTCGGAAGTTTTACGGTTTCACTCGATGTCGCGACAACAGGAGCATACAAGATGTCTGTTAATGTTGATGATGCCGCCAATGAAGTGACGTATCTTCATCTGGTTGACCTTCAAACCAACTGCGACATCGATATGTTGGTTGAGCAATATTATGAATTTATAGGATCGCCAGTTGACGACAAAGACCGGTTCATAATCAAGATGTTCAATGACAATAATGTGGACGACAATGAAGAGAATGACGGCATTTTCATTTACCAGACAAATAATATGTTGGTAACGAATGCTACTGGTAAATTACAGATTATCGATATGATGGGTAGGGTTGTGATGAGAGGTGAGGTTAATTGTAATGAACAGACAATCAATGTTGAGGGCATAAAACATGGTGCTTATATTGTGAGAATTGTCGGAGAGAAAGTCAGGACACAGAAAATTGTCATCATGTAAGGTCTCAAACAAAAACATTCAACGATGAAAAAGATATTTGTTGCGGTGGTATTGTCATGTTGCATGGTGTTCGGTGTTTCAGCTCAGTCAACCGATGCTTTTTTCAAAAGTTATTTTGATGTGGGCGAACGGGAGATGTTTTTACCTGAATTTCCTGAATATCATGGTAGTCAAATTGATTACAACCAGACCCCACTCGGATCCGGGATAGTTGTATTTTCGATTTTTGGGATGGGGTATGTGACCATCAAGCGGACGCGTAAATCCAGACAATGATGGCTGTTTTGCTGTCGGCCGGTGGTTCATCCCATCGGCCGGCGGCAAAATCGAAGAAATTTTGGTGAAACGGATTTCGCAGTAATATACTTTTCCGTATATTTGCGGCGTAAAAAACAATTACACCAAAACATAACACAATGAGCGGATTTTTCGGAATTGTATCAAAGAGACCATGCATCACAGACTTATTTTATGGTATTGATTATCACTCACATTTAGGAACTTCGTCAGGTGGCATCTGCACTTTTGACGGTGATATTTTCAATCGTGCGATTCACAGCCTGAAAGGTTCATATTTCAGGACAAAGTTCGATCAGGAGCTTGACAAATTCAAAGGTAACAGTGGCATTGGCATTATAAGTGACACCGATGCACAACCTATTGTTGTCAACTCTCATTTGGGGAAATTTGCCATCGTTACGGTCGCTAAGATTGTGAACATCAAAGAATTAGAAAAGGAATGTCTTGACAATAAGCAGCATTTTGCTGAGTTGAGCCATGGTGATACTAATCCGACGGAACTTGTAGCGTTGCTCATAACGCAGGGTAAGGATTTTGTTGACGGCATCCAGAACGTGTTTAGGAAGGTAAAGGGTTCGGTGTCAATGCTAATCCTGACATGTGACGGCATCATTGCGGCTCGTGACTTTTACGGACGCACGCCTATCGTCATCGGGAAGAATGACAACGGATATGTCTTGGCATCTGAGAGCCATAGTTACGTCAATCTCGACTACGAGACAGAGCGTTTCATCGGGCCGGGTGAGATTGTGAGGATTTCTGAATTCGGTGTCACACAGCTCATTGCGCCTAACGACAAGATGCAGGTGTGTTCGTTCCTGTGGATTTACTACGGATTCCCTGCTACCTCATACGAAGGCATCAATGTTGAAGAGATGCGTTACCATGATGGCTATGAGATGGGCAAGAACGATGACATCGAAGCCGACTATGTCGCCCCAATCCCTGATTCCGGAATAGGGATGGCTATCGGTTATTCACACGGCAGCGGCATACCTTACATGCGCTCGGTGGTGAAATACACCCCCACTTGGTCGCGCAGCTTCATGCCTGTGAGTCAGGAACAAAGGGAACATGTGGCGAAGATGAAACTCATCCCGAACCGCGATTTGCTTAATGGCAAGCGTGTCGTCTTCTGCGATGACTCGATAGTCAGAGGCACTCAGCTGCGTGACAACGTGAAGATGCTTTATGACTATGGGGCGAAGGAGGTTCACATCAGAATCAGCTGCCCGCCGTTGATATATGGCTGCCATTACCTCAACTTCAGCGCATCGAAGAACGAACTCGAACTCGTCACACGACGTTGCATCCAGGAACTTGAAAACGGAAGTGTTTGCACCCCTGAATTGTTAAAGCTGTACTGCGACAATACCACGAAACAATATGCAAATCTTGTCGAGATGCTACGCAAGCATATCGGTGTTGATACATTGAAATTCAGTAACTTGGAAACAATTTGCAAGGCGGTCGGTTTGCCGAAAGACAAGCTCTGCACTCACTGTTTTGATGGCTCCAGCTTCGGGGAGAAGTAGCCGTTATTTGAATATTATGTCAACGGGCGTGTTCTTTGCCAAACCGAGCAATGACGCGGCGTGACCATGGTTTATGGCGATTTCCAAGTATCCGTGAGTTCCGAATAATGCCAAATAATTCGGTATCTCGACATCGTTGTAACTCTTGCATATCTTGTTGATGGTGTAACGTCCGAAGCGGATTTCGTAGCTTCTTCCGTTTCTCACGCTGTCAAACAGCTCTTTCGAGATGTTGGTGATGATGTTCTCGTAAGAATCCACATACATAACCATGCCCTGAATGCAACAACCGTCGATGGCTGGCTGGAAGGTGAATCTTTTCTTGATGTTTGGATAAGGTGTGCCTATCTTACTGAAACTGATGCCATTGGCAATCATCGCAGCGACTTTGACAAACCTGTCACGAGTGGTGAAAGTGAAGAAATCCGTGTCTTGCGGGACTTCAATAATCACTGCTTCGTATGGGTCGTCACCAAGGATGAGCGAGAAGATGTCGTTGTCAGTGCCAATGAAATAATGCCCGTTCGCCTTCAGTGCGACATGCGGATTCTGCACCGATTCTTCAGTCTCAATGGCAATGATGTGAATCGTGCCTTCCGGAAAACTCTTGTAGCAGTTTTTCAAGATGAAAGCAGCTGATGTGACATCCCAAGGCTCTACGCTGTGGGTGATGTCAACAATCGTGGCATCCGGCATCGCCGAATAAATCTTGCCTTTCACCGCCGCAACATAGTAGTCCGAGAGGCCCCAATCGCTTGTTAATGTTATAATTGCCATAATTCTCTTATTGTTTGTTTCATTAATCAATTGACGACTGCAAAAATACATTAATCATAATTATTTGAAAATGCAGAAATGAAAAAGTTATGAACATTTTTTATTATTTTTGCAGGCGTTAAAATTATTTGAAAGTTAGATGTCTGAACAGATTGTCCAAATCGAAAACATAGATCCAAATGACTTGTATGGTGCTAATGATCAGTATCTTACGATGATAAAGGGATTGTTCCCAAAATTGAAGGTCATAGCTCGTGGCGACTTCGTGAAGGTTATCGGCGAAGATGAAGAGGTGAATTATTTCCTCGACAGGCTCAATTTGCTGATAAATCACATCGAGCGTTATGGAAATATCACGCCACAAGTCATAGAAAACGTGATGAACGCCTCAAGCGAGAGTGAGATTGTAAAGGATCTTGACGACAAAGACGTTTTAGTGTATGGACGCAATGGCCTGCAAATCAAAGCGATAACGGTAAACCAGAAAAAAATGGTGACGGCTGTCGGCAAGAAAGACATGCTGTTTGCCATCGGTCCTGCTGGAACGGGAAAGACCTACACCGCCGTCGCGCTGGCTGTCCGAGCACTGAAAAACCGCGATGTCCGACGTATCATCCTGACGCGGCCGGCCGTCGAAGCAGGGGAGAACCTCGGTTTTCTGCCCGGCGACCTCAAGGAGAAACTCGATCCGTATTTGCAACCGCTTTACGACGCTCTGCGTGACATGCTCCCGCAGGCGAAACTGCAAGGCTACATGGAAGACGGCACAATCGAGATCGCACCGCTCGCCTTCATGCGCGGACGCACCCTCGACCATGCCTTCGTCATCCTCGACGAAGCACAGAACGCCACACGCGCACAACTCAAGATGTTCCTCACACGTATGGGACGCGATGCGAAATTTGTCATCACCGGCGACGTGACACAAATCGACCTGCCGAAAAACCAGCCTTCAGGATTGCCGCAAGCTATTGACATTCTGAAAGATGTGAAAGGCATCGAGTTTATCTTCCTTGATGAAAAAGACGTTGTCAGACATAAACTCGTGACAGATATTGTAAACGCCTACAAAAAATTCTATCACGATGATAATGACGAAACCGATAATAATCAAACAATTAACAAATAAAACCGCGTAGCGGTCGCATATCAATAATTATGAAAGCATTAACAAGAACAGATTTCAATTTTGAAGGTCAGACCAAGGTCTATCACGGAAAAGTCCGTGACGTTTATTTCATCGACAACAAATATTTAGTGATGGTCGCAACCGACCGTATCTCCGCGTTTGATGTCATTCTTCCCGAAGGAATCCCTTATAAAGGACAGATTCTCAATCAGATAGCCGCCGAGTTCCTCGACATGACAACCGACATCGTCCCGAACTGGAAAATCGCTACTCCCGACCCGATGGTGACAGTGGGCAAGCTCTGCAAGCCGTTCCCGGTCGAGATGATCATCCGCGGCTATCTCACGGGCAGCTCGTGGCGCACCTACAAGAGCGGACAGCACACAATCTGCGGTGTCAACATCCCCGACGGAATGAAGGAACACCAGCGTTTCGCCGAACCGATCATCACCCCGACAACCAAAGCCGAAGAAGGCCATGACGAGGATATTTCAAAGGAAGAGATTATCCGTCAAGGACTTATAAGCAAAGAAGACTACGAGAAAATCGAAGTCATCACCCGCAAGCTGTTCCAGAGAGGAACCGAAGTCGCGGCAAAACACGGCCTCATCCTCGTTGACACGAAATACGAGTTCGGCAAGATCGGCGACCAGATCTACCTGATGGACGAGATTCACACTCCCGACTCATCACGTTATTTCATCGCTGACCAGTACGAAGAATGTTTTGCCAAAGGTCTGCCAGTCAAGCAGTTGTCGAAGGAATTCGTCCGCGAATGGCTTATGGCGAACGGTTTTCAGGGCAAGGACGGACAGAAGGTGCCAGAGATGACACCATCAATCGTGAAAGGTATTTCGGAAAGATATATCGAGCTGTACGAGAAGGTGACAGGAAAGAGGTTCGAGAAGGCGAAGGATACTGAGGATGTGAAGGCGAGGATAGAAACCAACGTGGTCAATTGGTTAAAAGATAATAGATAAAAGAGAAGAGAGTAAATGAAATGGCAACACGACTCAACTCGTGTTGCCATTTGTTGTCTATGCGGCTTGTTAATTTAATGATTTACCAAGGTCTGCTTGCACTTTTACATTCGGCTCCCCAAATTTCAACACTTATAATTCTAGAAGCTTCATAATCTAAAGATACTTTATTTTCGCATGAACCAGATTTTTTAAAATCTATAGATTTATTAGGATCGGTACGTTCTTCCCCAGTGTCTTTTCGGATATATGTAACTTTACACAATACTTTACCATTAGCGGGCTGATCTTTGCTTGGTGTAGTTGTTATTGTTATATGTGGCCCAACACCAGGGACATTAGAATGCATATGTGTGCTTTGGGAGACATACGCATTAATGTATCCACCGGCACCACCTTCAAGTTTACACTGATCGGCCTGTGCGTTTGCTGCAAAAGCAAAGCCTATGACGGCCATGAGCATTAAAAATATTTTCTTCATTGTTTCATTTGGCTGTGTTTATCCTGTTGCCTGCAGTTCATTTTTCTTGTTTTCCACATAGACCATACAGCCCGTTCAGTACCGAAAAGGACAATTGTTTACTAACAAGAAGCGTGGTACTGTATGCCACGTCTTTGAATGATGGTCCTGAGAAAACCAAAAGAATAAGAAATGGAACAACAGTCCACGCTGTAACGTGAACCATCATGCATCATCTTGATTCTTTATTGAAAATTTCTCAGGTTTTCATTCACAAGACAAGCATAACGCTTCTATAACAAACTGATTGGCTAACCAATCAGGCTGCAAAAGTAATAAATTTTCCTGAAGCCTACGATTTTTTCTGAAAAAATATTACTTTTGCAAAAAATTCAGAAAAATGGCAACGATAACATTGAAATTCAACCCGCGCAATGCGCTGGCACGAAAAACTTTGGATTATATTACTTCATTGGGTGTTTTTTCAATAGATGAAAAAGGGGAAAGTCCGTATAATCCTGATTTTGTCGAGAAGATAAGGAAAAGTGAAACCGAACCTTCAGAAACCTTGAACCTTGAAAAATATGGAATTAAAGTTTAAATCCACGGCAATAAGGGATTTGGATTATTGGAAAGAAACCGAAAACCAAAAGATTTTAAACCGAATAGGTGAACTTATAAAAAGCACTTTGGAAACTCCCTTCGACGGAATCGGGAAACCGGAACCTTTGAGATATAATCTCACAGGATATTGGAGCAGAAGAATAAACCGTGAACACAGAATGATTTACAGAGTTCAAGACGATGAAATTGTAATTCATTCGTTACGAGGACATTATTTTGATTTTTCGGAGAAATAGCAGTACTACAAAACGAGCATAACGCTTTGTGTTTCTTAATTTTGGCGGCAAAAACCGTCACAAGAACCGCCGCAAAAATAATAATTATTTCCTTTCGTGGACAAATTTTTTACAAAAAAGTGTCCACGAAACGCATTTTAAACGCTTTAATGGACAAAAAATATACTAAAAAAGTGTCCACGAAACTGTTTTTAAGCGGGTTCGTGGACATATTTTTTCAAAATACCGCTGCGATTTTCCTGATATTGTTCAGGCGTGTGGTGAGTTTCGGGTTTTTCTTTGCCAAATCCATATCATATTTGGCCTGCATTCTGACAAGAAATTCAGCGTCGATGTCCAAAGCCTTTCCTATCAAAAGCGCATAGTCTGTCGTCATGGCGCGTTTCCCGTTGAGGACTTCGTTCAGCACGGAATAAGAAATACCGGTTGTTTCCGCCAGTCTGCGTTGCGAAATGCCACGATATTCGATTTCGTCTTTTATAACCTCTCCCGGATGTGTCGGGATGAAGGGCGTGAGGTTGTTGGCAATCATTTCGTCTGCTATTCCTTCGATGTGTGTCATGGTTTTATTTGTAGTGGTTTGTCAATTCAATAATGTTACATATAGTCGCAATTTTTTGTTCACCTTCAACTTCTTCGATAAATTACTACCGTATCGGCTGCGAAAATACAAATAAATTTTTAAATATTCGCAAATTTGAGAATTTTTCAAATAAAAATCATCACGTCACAAAACAGAAAAGGCGTTCCTGCAACAAGAACGCCTTTGAATCAGCTTGTGTAACAATAAAATTCGAAAATTAGCCTTTAAATCCCAGAATCTTTCGTCATTTTCTCGCCTTGAGCCCAAAGTCCTATACCGAATAATTGCTGGGCGGTTGGACGTTTTTCTTTTGCTGTGTATTGGTTTATATGTTGACTGAACAAAACAAAAGTTCCTTTAAGATTTGTTTCTGTTATATCTTGGGATATTCTCTCATTTGAGTCAATAAGACCTGTTATTCTGAACAGTTCTCCACATTCCATGTTTTGGATAAACTCAAATTTATATCCCATCCAAACCCAACCGAATTGTTCATATAATTTACCCCAATAAGCCCATGATTCCTTGTTTTTGACAACAATTACTTTCGGTTGTATGATATTCTCTATGATATGTTGGGTCAATGCAAGCTGTTCGGCTACAAATCTGATTCCATTTGCTGCTGGAAGAATTTGTTTTTGCAAAAAATTCTGATCTTGCTCACGGAAGTAAAACAGATCAGCGTATGCGGCTTCGCCTCGAATGTCTATATTTGCTTCTTTATCAAAAAGCATTTTCTTAATGGGTGAGAAATAATTATCATGTGAATTATCAAAGAAATCCAAAGGTGTGTTTTTTATAGGCTCTTCTGGACGGAAAGAAGGATTAAAACCTGTTATCAAAAATGTTTTCTTCTCAACATTTTCCGAAAACCAATATCCTCTATGAAGAATCTCTGATGGCAACGATTTCATGTAATCCTGCGACCAAATTTCGTTTAATTGTTGTTTAATATTCATGGTATAAAAATTGTATTTAGAATATTCAAATGAAAATTTCTCAGGTTCTCAACTACAAGATAAGCATAACGCTTCTATAATAAACCACGATTGGCAAACCTATCAAGGTGCAAAAGTAATAATTTTCCCCGCAGCCTATGATTTTTTTTTCTGAAAAAATATTACTTTTGCAAAAAATTTGGAAAAATGGAAGCAACGGTTTTTAATCCGATTCAGGTTCATCTGCGCCAATTTTCTCTACTTTACGTAAAACCCCATCTCATCAATGTACTTATAAACCTTTCCGGGGACGAAATACCTCACGTCGCGGCCCTCCGAAATGGCGTTTCTGATGAATGTCGAGGAGACCTCGATCTCCGGCGCGTCGATGACCCTTACCGACGGATGGTTGACCAACTCATTGGTACTGTATCCTTTACGCGGATAGACGAGCAGATGGTAATATTCCAAAATGGCCTCATGGTTCTTCCAGCTGGTGAACTTCTCGATGTTATCCATCCCGCATATCAGGTGAAAATCGTAGCTCGGGTAACGTTCGTGGAGCTTCGCTAACGTGTCGATGGTGTATGACGGCTTCGGCATGTAAAACTCGATGTCGCAGACCTGAAACCGCTCGTCGCCCTCGACGGCGAGTTCCACCATGCGCAGACGGTGCCGGTCGTCGAGCAACGACCTCTTGTCCTTGAACGGATTCTGCGGCGAAACCACAAACCACACCTCGTCTATCTCGCTGTATTCTACAATGTAGTTGGCGAGCATCAGATGACCGTTGTGGATCGGGTTGAACGAGCCGAAGAAAAGTCCGATTTTTCTCATAAAATGCTTCTTAGTCAAGATAGGAGAAACATAAGGTGGCGTCGCCTCTCTTAACTCTCCTCTCTCCTCTTTTAGCTATAAAATATTAAACAGCTGTTCCTTGATTTTTTCGAGTTCGTCCTTCATCTTGACCACAAGACGTTGAATGTCAGCGTCGTTGGCTTTCGAGCCGAGGGTGTTGATCTCGCGTCCCATCTCCTGCGCGATGAAACCGAGTTTCTTGCCGGCGCCTTCCTCGTCGATGGTTTCCATGAAGTAGTCGCAGTGTTTGCGGAGTCGCACCTTCTCTTCGGTGATGTCTAATTTCTCGAGATAGAAGATGAGTTCCTGCTCGAAACGGTTCTCGTCGTATCCGCCGGAAGTCAGCTCCTGAAGGTTTTTCTGGAGTCTCCCCTTGATAATCTCATAACGGTTTTTCTCAAACGGCTCAACCTCAGCGAGATAGCCGAGAATCAGCTCAACGCGTTTGACCAAGTCTTTCTTCAAGACGACGCCTTCTTTCGCCCTGAAGTCATCGGTCATCTCCAACGCCTGAACCAACGTCTCCATGATTTTCGCGAGAAACGCATCGTCATAATCTTGCGTCGGAGCGACGAAGACACCCGGCATCCTGAAGACGATGGAAGCCACGTCTTTTGCTTCCGGAATATTGTATTCCTTTGATATTGAGTTGATTTGCTCAAAATAAGATGCGACGACCTCCTTTTCAATATGCGTGTTCTGCGCGACATCGGTATTGGTGATGGTGATTGTTGCATCGACTTTTCCTCTTTGCAGACGCGCTGAAATCTCATTGCGATAGTCAAACTCGCTTGCCTTAAGCTCTTGCGGAAGTTTCAAGGAAAGGTCTAACTGTTTGCTGTTCAATGTTTTGATTTCAACACAAATATTATTCGTATTATAAAGTTGCTCGGCTTTGCCGTAGCCTGTCATCGAATGAATCATATCTGAAAAATTTTCGCAAAAATATCAAATTTTCTTGTGCATTAGGTAAAAAATATTTTCAAAAGTTAGCCTTTGATATGAAAAAATATTTAATTTTGCGGTCATAAATTAAAAATAATTTCTAAAAATTTACAATCATGGCAGAAGAAAAAATGACTTCTCAGTATGCGATGGAGTTGGAGGCCAAATACGGCGCTCACAACTATCATCCGCTCCCGGTAGTCCTCGCAAAAGGCAAAGGTGCCAAGGTGTGGGACGTTGAAGGAAAAGAATATTTCGACTTTTTATCAGCTTATTCGGCTGTGAACCAAGGACATTGCCACCCGGCAATCATCAAGGCGATGACCGACCAGGCGGAGAGGCTGACCTTGAGCTCACGCGCTTTCTATAACGACGCTCTCGGCCCGTGGGAGAAATATGTGACGGAATATTTCGGCTACGACAAGGTCCTGCCGATGAACACGGGCGCCGAGGCCGACGAGACGGCTCTGAAGCTCGCGCGCCGCTGGGGCACAGTCTGCAAAGGCATCCCGAATGACGAGACATGCATCGTGTGCTGCGAAGGCAACTTCCACGGCCGCACAATCACCATCATCACCATGTCGAACGACCCTGACTCGTACGCGAACTACGGTCCTCTGACACCTGGTTTCATCCGCATCCCTTACAACGACCCGGACGCTTTGGAGCAGGTCCTCGCGAAAGACGGCAAGAAGATCGCCGCTTTCCTCGTCGAGCCGATTCAAGGTGAGGCCGGCGTCTATGTCCCGGACGAAGGCTATCTCAAGAAATGCTACGACATCTGCAAGAAATACAATGTGTTATTCATGGCCGACGAGGTTCAGTGCGGTATCGCCCGCACGGGCAAGATGCTCGCCTGCGACCACGAAGGCGTCCGTCCTGACGTGCTGATTCTCGGCAAGGCTCTCGGCGGCGGCGTGGTGCCGGTCTCGGCAGTCCTCGCTGACGACTACATCATGATGAACATCAAACCGGGCGAGCACGGCTCGACATTCGGCGGCAACCCTGTCGCGGCAAGAGTGTCGATGGCAGCCCTCCAGGTCATCAAAGACGAAGGCCTTATGGAAAAAGCCGACTACCTCGGAAAGATCTTCCGTGAGGAAATCATGAAGATCAAACACCCGATGATTCAGAAGGTCCGCGGCAAAGGTCTCTTGAACGCAGTGATTATCAAGCCAATGAACGGCAAGGAAGCATGGGACGTCTGCCTCAAGATGCGCGACAACGGTCTGTTGGCAAAACCGACGCACCAGCACATCATCCGCTTCGCACCGCCTCTCGTAATCACCGAAGAGGAACTCCGTCAGGCTATCGAAATCATTAAGAAGTCGATAATGGAATTCTAAGATACCCGCTTCGTCATCCCGACTGAAGCAAAACGAAATGGAGAAATCTCAATCAAAAAGAATGGGGTTTCTCCGTTTTTATTTACAATTATTCAATTGATCTTGAAAAATAAAAATGGCGCGGAATAAAAACTCCACGCCATTCATTTATACTTAACTTTTAATTTCTTACCTCTTCACGACCTTCTTCACGACAGAATTGCTTCTGTTGTCAACAATCTTCACGAAATAAAGTCCGCTTTCGAGGCTCTCAACATCGATTTCATTTCTGTTTTCGACAAACAAGACCTGCTGTCCGACTGTGTTGAAAATCGTAACATTTTGAATGTCATTGTTTTTGATGAACAGCGTATTGTTCATCGGGTTTGGATAAACCTCAACTGATGACAATGAATTTTCGTTTATGTCGGAAATCAGCTGTTCGTCGATTTTCACGGTGATTGTCTGCACTCCGCCTGACGTGATGACGCTTATGCTTGTCTCGACATAACCTTTGGCGATAAAGACGAGCTCGGCGGTAATCTTCATCGACAATCCAGGCTGGAGGGTGTAGGGGAGACTGACCGGATTTGTGCTCACGCTTGTATAGATGGTGAGGTAGTTGGTGTTGTTTTCGACAATATCATTTACGGTGATAGCCGTGTTGGTGTTGTTTGTCGCGTTGAATATCGCGAATTGCTGTCCTTCATCTTCTATCACGACCTCATCAACGTCGAGGGTGAGCAGTAAGCTTTCATGCTCCTCCATTGTGAAGTGGTGAGGGTCGAGTTCGCCGAACACCGGCTGTTGGTATCTGTGACCTGACTCGTCGGCGCCGAAGACGTAGTAATCGACCTCTGAAAGTCCTTGATAGCCTTTGATGTAGCCGACGTATTCGTCAGGATTGCCCGTTGCTGTCATGTGTGCGACCTGATATTCACCGCCATCGATGCTGTAGTATATTAATAAGGAGTCTTGTTTCAAATCTTGTCCGCTGTAGGCGATGAATTTGCTTGTGATGGCGATTGAGTCCTGCCATTCTTGTTCGCCGAAGACGACATCACGGTGGTCAACGAAGAGCATGTCGAAGTCCATGACACCGCGTGTGCGGCAGTGGAGGGCGTCGGTGTTCTCCCAACCTATCGACCAGTTGTTGTTTTCGCAGCCGATGATTTCGTAACCCGGCATTGCTTCCTGATAAACGGCGAGTGCCTGTTGGTTGTATGAAGCGATATCTCCGAGCGGAACAAAAACTTTATTGTTGAGAATCAAGCTGTTGGTATAAGGAGCGAGTGTGTAGCCGCCTGGTTCCTGAACGCGATAGACTTTGTAGGGGTAGCCCCAGCAGCAGTTTGTCGTCGCGAAATATTCGGCGACTTGTTCATAAAGTGCATATTGCGAGTTGCTTTGCGGAAGCTGTGCAATCAAGATTTTGTCTGGTGCGAGGTATTTGCCCCAGCAGTCAACGTGGGCGATGTAGTCACCTTGCGGGTCGATGGTGATGTGATACGGGTCGATGCCGAGGTAGTCGCGCATCTTGTTGCGGACGTTTGTCTCGTTGTAGCCGTTTTCCTGAACGACGAGTTCATCGCTGACGCCGTGTCCGCGGCCGTCTTCCATCATGTTGCCGCCCGTGTGCTGAAGGTTCATGCCGTACATCGGGATGTTCCAATAGTTCGCGAAAACGTTTGAGACGTTGTCGTCGTTCGGACGCGGGCGGTTGTAAACGTTGTCAACGATGGCTGGTTCGCGGTCTTCGAAGATGTACCACGGACCGTAGTCGCGCACCCAGTAAGAATCAGTAGGAGCATTTACGAAAACGCAGTGGTCCATATTGACGCCGTTGTTCTGGTACTCATTCATGCATGAACTCTGGTAGCTGCTTGACACGATGGTTATTAATGTGCAGTCTTCCGCCAACTCCCTTACGACTGAATAAGGAATTCCGAGAGGATAACGAATTAAAACTGCCTGCATCGGCTCGAATTCCGCCACGAAACGCGGCTCACCCGCCGGCGGGTCGGTCTCAACAAAATTCAAACTTCTGACAGGAGTGTTCATCTCTTCTTCCGAAAGATAGTGCAGTTTTCTCCAATCCGGTTTGCTAACTTCTTGCGCATTGGCCGAAAAACTAAAGCCTAATACAATGATAGCCAATAAACTAAATAAACATTTTTTCATCATAAAATTATTTAAATCAAGGCGCAAAGATACTCATTTTTTGTAAAACATAGAATAAAATTGTTCATTACAATCCTCGAAATTTTTGTATTTTTGCAAATCGTTTTTATTGATTTATAAGATGAAAAAGATTTTGATTTTCGCCCTGCCCATTATGTTAGTGGGCTGTTCTTTTGTGGAGAGTTTAACAAATAAAACTAACAACAAGAAAGACATTGTTGATAAAGACACTGTCAATGAGGTCGTTGTGGAAGACAACCATGAGGCTGACACCATAATCGTAAGCAATCCTAATCTTTTGAATGATACGATAGATATTGTTGAAACCGAGGATTTCATGGTAAATGACTCGGTTGACAGTAATCTCCCCGACAGTGTGCAGATGCGTATTCAGGAGCTTTTCGATGCCGATAATTCCGGTGAGGGAATTGTTAATGAGTCTGATGTGATGTTGGAAATGATTGATACTCTCCAGATTATCCCGTATTTTGATGAGAGTAAGGCAAATTCGTGCAACTATCCAAAAGGCTATGTCCCGACATTCCACGACAGCATATATGCCAAGCGTATTGAGGATCTTAATCGTGAAACGACGATGGAGCTGGTTTTCAACAAGCATGTCAAGTCGTTCATCGATGTGTATGCGGTGCAGAAAAGGGACAAGACAGAGCGTATTTTAGGTCTCGCCGATGTGTATTTCCCGATGTTTGAACAATGTCTTGATAAATACAATATGCCATTGGAACTCAAGTATTTAGCTGTTGTTGAATCGGCTTTGAATCCAACCGCTGGTTCGCACGCCGGCGCGAAAGGGCTTTGGCAGTTCATGTATGGGACGGGCAAGGTCTATAAGCTTAATTCGACAACGATGGTTGAGGACCGTTTCGACCCGTTGAAATCGACGGAGGCGGCATGCCAGCACCTTCAGGACTTGTACGACACCTTCGGCGACTGGTTCCTTGCACTCGCGGCATATAACTCAGGCGCGGGCAATGTGCGTAAGGCGATAAAGCGTGCCGGCGGCATCAAGAACTATTGGGCGATATGGCCTTTCCTGCCGCGCGAGACACGCGGTTATGTACCTGCTTTCATCGCGGTGAATTATATCATGAATTATCCAGAAGAACATAACATCTGCCCACTCGATCCGGGCATCATGAAAGACGGAATCGACACTGTTACAGTTCATCAACCACTTCATTTTGAACAACTTAATGAGATGCTCGGCATTCCGATGACAGACTTGAAATTCTTCAATCCCCAATATAAGCAACAAATCATTCCGGCAACCGACAAGAAACCGTATTTGCTCAGAATTCCGGAAGAATATGTCGAAGCATATATCGAAAACGAAAAGGCACTTTATGAGTTCAAGACAAAACGCGGCATCGATAAGGAAAAAATGCAGGAAGAAATCAAGAAAATATCCGACAGAAGCGTCCATATCGTGAAAAGCGGTGAGAACCTCGGCAGTATCGCGAAGAGATATCACGTGAGTGTCAGCCAATTACAGAAATGGAATAACCTCAGGGGCACAAATATTTATCCTAACCAAAAACTTGTTGTCTATCCTTCAGGTGCTCCGATGGCACAGGCGGGGAATTCGGCTCCGGTTGAACGCTCGACAACCCAAAAAATACATACGGTGAAGTCGGGCGAGACACTCTCTAAAATCGCATCAAAATACAAATGCTCTGTCACCGACCTCAAAAAATGGAACAACCTTAAGTCAACCACAATCAATGTCGGACAGAAACTGAAAGTCTATCCTCCGGAAGGCTCAACGGGTTCATCATCAACCACATCGACAGGCAGCAGCCAGACTTACACCGTAAAATCGGGCGACACGCTTTGGGAAATAGCTAAGAAATTCAATACGTCTGTCGATAAAATCAAAAAGACAAACAACCTCAAGAGCAACAACTTGAGAGTAGGACAAAAACTCAAGATTGTGAGATAACACTTGAGGCTGTTTGACAGGTTTTATCTAAAACCTGATGCTGTAAATCATTGATTCTAATTGTTTTAGGAAATCTCTTTTTTCCTTGTTTGGATAATACACAAACCCTTCGACGGTGATGAGTTTGTTCCGCTCGGGGTTCACAATGGTGTATGATACAAACGGCCCGGCCATGAACTCTTTGTGCATGTTCCACATCCCTCGCATCTCAACGGCGTAACCTGCCGGAAAATCAGGCAGAACCTTGAAAACAGGCGGGACAAAATCCAAGTCAGTGATCATATAGCTTCCGTCCACGGGACCGGCAATATACTTCCTGACGACTGAATCGCGAACCTTGACAAGTTGCGTCTCGTCTAAATCTGATTCGTCGTTGTAAGGTAACTCATAGATTATCAGGTTCATGAGCAGTTCTTTCGTTTCGGCATCTTTCGTGATGCTCATGTAACTTTCTTTGTCAACACTGATGCAGAAGTCTTTTGGCACGACTATCGAGAAACCGAACTTGTTTTTCACCTTGTTCATGGCATCGGTGTTGGCATTTGGCCTGAAGAAATTCATGAAGCGCTGACGCTCATTCTCATCGAAAGCGTTTTTCAACATATCTTTCTGTGAATCAAAGACTTTAATCCATGTCTCTGCGTCTTTCGCCTTGATTTTCATGGCGTATTGCGGTGCTGACATCCAATCCCTTTCCGACTCGATTATCGGATTTGGAAGTTCTGGATTTATCTCAACAAGGATTAGATTACGGTGTTTTTTAAACATGTCATTAAGAGCTGACATATTGATATTCACCACTTTGTATGTCTTTTCCGGCTGTGGCAATCCGTATTGCTCCATCTCAAAATATTCGCGGACTGCCCCGCCGATGGAACCGTTCCATTGCTCTTCGTTCTGCGTCACCAAAAGAATCTCCGAGCTGCCACCGACAGAGCGGTCCTTCCTCTGCTGGACGGTTTTTTCGGAACATGACATGAACATCAATGAGGATGCGAAAACAAATGTTAAGACTTTGATTATCTTCATATTTCAAAAATTTTTATTGACTGCAAAAATACTAAATTATGTCTTATTTTTCACCATAACGAGAAAATTTCAAAAATCTTGTTGGCAGTAAAAATGTAAAGCGAAAAAATGCTATTTTTGCACCATTATTATGAATCATGAAGAATCAAGGAATTTCTGTTTCGGCAAAATCTTCTTCAAACATTGCAATCGTAAAATATTGGGGCAAACATGGCGACCAACTGCCTAATAATCCGTCAATAAGTTTTACGTTAAATAATTGTTTTACATATACTTATATTAGGTATGACAAAGAAAATGCAAGTGGTTTGAAGTTCTTTTTTGATGGGAAAGAATCACCGAAATTCAAGGATAAAATCGATAAATATCTTGAGCAGCATTTGGATTTGTTCGGTTTTTCAGCTGATGTCGTCAATCATCTGACAGTTGAAAGCAGCAACTCTTTCCCGCATTCATCGGGAATCGCATCAAGTGCTTCATCGATGAGTGCGCTCGTGCTATGCCTCTTGAAACTCGAAAAAGCGCTGAACCATGATATGACACCAATCGACCTGCGCCGTGCCTCGATGTTGTCGCGGTTGGCATCGGGCAGTGCCGCACGTTCTGTCTATCCGGTGATGGCATTATGGGGCGAAACTCATTCATTAACAGGTAGTTCTGACGAATATGCAGTACCTCTTGCCGACATCGTGGCTCCTGTTTTCAAGACCTATCACGACACAATTCTCATTGTCTCAAACAAAGAAAAAAGCGTTTCAAGCAGAGCCGGACATGCACTGATGAACGGCCATCCAATGGCGGAACAGCGTTATGCAACAGCACGTTACAACACAGGGCGGCTTCTCGGTGCCCTCAAAAACGGCAATTTAGAAACGTTTATTGATGTAGCCGAATCAGAGGCTATACAGTTACATGAGCTGATGGCGACATCAGACCCGGCATATAGATTGGTTGAACCTAACACGTTGAAAATCACTGATGAAATAGGGAGATTTAGATATAAAAAGAAAGTTCCGGTCTGTTTTACCCTCGATGCCGGCCCGAATGTTCATCTTCTCTATCCAGACGAATTTAAAAATGAGGTCGCTGCTTTCGTTGATGAAAAGTTAAAGCACTATTGTTTTGAAAATCAATATATTGACGATTTCGTAAATATTTTTTAACACGTAAATTTTTGTTCTTAATGGGCAACGTAATTAAAAATTACTACGGTAAAGTAATTCTTTTTGGCGAATATTCGATGATTTATGGTTCATCGGCGCTTTTGATTCCTCTATATTCCGGTTCGTCGCATTGGGATTTTGTCTGGCGGAATCCAGGAAAACGGAACTATGCCTCTAACAGAAGTCTTAACGCTTTTTTCAATTATCTTAAAGATAATAAACGTTTTAGCGAGTATCTTGATATGACGAGATTCAAGACCGAACTGAAAAAAGGGCTTTTTCTCGATTCAAGCATTCCGTCGGGATACGGGGTCGGAAGCTCTGGCGCCCTGACAGCAGCGGTCTATGACCGTTTCCGCATCGGCGAGATAGAAGACCCGATGGAATTGAAACGGTTTCTTGGTGAGATGGAGAATTGCTTTCATGGTAACAGCTCGGGCCTCGACCCGCTTCAATGCTTCTACGGCAAGCCATTCATCCTCGAAGAAAACAAAAAGGTTAACGTCCTTGACGCGAATTTTCTTCCAGAAAACGTTCATATCTTCTTGATTGACAGTCAGATAAAATCCGACACGAAATCATTGGTGAAATATTTCAACGGACAACGTAACAATCCTCGCTACCTGAAAGCATACGAAGAACTGTATTTGCCTTACGTTGACCGCTGCATAAACTCGTTGGTTGCGGGTGATGTCGAACAGTTTTTCGGAAACTTATCCAAACTGTCATATTATCAGACAGTTATGTTCGAGCCGATGGTGACGGAGAAAATGATGCCTCTGTTCTTCGTGAAACGAGACGTTGCTCATTTCCAGATAAAACTGTGCGGCTCCGGCGGTGGCGGGTTCTTCCTCGGATTCTCCGATGACAAAGATGCCACCGAACACTATATGGTGCAGAAAGGTTACCCGATAAGTTGGGTTATTTAGTTAAAGTGTCAGAAAATCAATAATATACAATATTGATTTCCGGATGTGAATTGCGTAACGAATTAACGTCTTTTTTCTTTACCTTTGAGTTGAACGCCTTGATGTGCTTCAAGGTTGTTGTGTTCATTATCGGTGAAAGCGTCCTGACGGGCGTGTTGGCAATGTTCAGCTCTTCAAGTTTCTGGCAATTTGTCAAGGCTTTGATGTTCTTGACGCTTGTATTTGCAATGTTCAAAACCTTGAGGTTCGGCATGTTTTCGACAACGCTGATGTCAGTTACTATGGTGTTTTCTATTGATAATGAAGTCATTGTGGTTATTCCGCCCAAGGCAGTGATGTCATCAATGGCATTCCCGCTGACATCTAATGTCTCGAGCAGCCTGAGGCTTAAAAGCGGGCTGAGGTCTGTCAGCTGATTGTCTCTGACAACAAGTTTCCTGATGAAACGCAGTTGCGAGACAGGCTCCAAACTCGAAACCATGGTGTTCGAGCCCACCTCAATCTCTGTCACATCGGCGAGTCTCTGAAGCTGCGCGGCTGTCGGGTTCGTGTCAACATTAACATATTCTCTGAAGGTATTTCTCCACGAGTTGTCGAGCGTGTTCCACCAATTGCGGAGCTGTTCCGTCTGATAAATCACAGTGACTTGCGGCTGCGCGACTTTCAGGTTGAACACTGTTTCCGGCGTTATTTTGCTGCTTTCTGCATAAATCATGGAGAGATTTGACATATTGTGCAATGGTGAAAGGTCGGAAATGAGAGTGTTTTCAATGTTGAGTTCCTGAAGGTTTGTGAGGTCACCAAGTGGCTGCAGACTCTGGACCTTGGTGTTTTTCATTTCAAGATGCTTGATGTTGAGCAATCCGCTAAGTGGCTCAATGTCAATGATTTTGGTGTTGTTTAACACCAACTTTTCAAGGCTTGTAAGTCTGTTGATTGGTGTTGCGTCTTGTATTGCCGCATCAACTTCAAGCGATTTTATCTGAATCAGGCTGTGAAGCTCCTCGGGTGTCGGATCGATGTTGATGTTTGTCTGTTTGATAAAGGCTGTCTTCCAATAGACAGGGAGGTCCTCCCACCATTTCCTTAGTGTTTCGGTCTCAAAGATGACCATGACTTTATTGTTGGCTTTGGAAAACTCTGCGGCTTTTTTAGAGTCGATATTTGTGTTGTCGCAATAAATTCTTATGAGTTGTGCGAGGTCTTTCAATGGCAAGATGTCTGCAACTTGTGTGTTGCTGCATTGTATCTCATTGAGTTTATGCATGTTGCTTAATGGAGATAAATCTCTGACATCTGTGAAATCTAAATCAATGCCTTGAAGGTTCTCGAGGTGTCCGATAGGGGAGAGGTCGTGTATGCCTGTGCCACTCAAATTCAAATAGTGCACCGTGGGCGCGAGATACACGGAATCCAAAGTCATGACTTGCGTCCCCGAAATGTCAAGATGCGTGAGTTGCGTGCAATAGCTCAATGGCCTGACATCATCGGTTTTTACGCCTGCCAACGAGAGGCTTGTCAGCATCGTGAAACAGGAAACCGTTTCGATGTCTTTAACAGGTATGTTATCGGCTCTGAAAACGAGCATCTCGCTGTTGTATTTCAGGCTTGAGATGTCGTCGATATTTGTGTTACTGATGTTTAAGTTTCTGATTTTGTTAAGGTTTCTGATCGGTGTTACATCAAAGACATCGGTGTTTGAGCAGTCGAGACTTGTGATGTTTGACATCTCTTGCAGCGGGTCCAGACTGTGGATGTCGACATTGTAGCTGACATCGATTTCGGTGGTCTTCGATAGTGACGACAGTTTTGAATATACGGCATTCATGTCAGCCGCGATTGTGCGTTCAAGCAACATGTCATCGGCGTAGGTGCTTATCACGATTGAGTCTTTATAGATGTGGCTCAGATTTTTCATTTCGATGGAATCGAAGAGGAAGTTGTTTTCGCCGAAATATTGTTTCCACGCAAGTGGCATCTTGTTCCACCAATTCCTAAGTTCTTCATTTTCATTAGGTTTGGTGGTGTAGATGCTTGCTATTTTAAGTTCTTTCTTGAACGGGTCGAGGTTTATCTCCATGAAGCGTTTGCGTCTGTCGTTCACGGTGTCGCCCGAAATATTGTGACCGTTCATCGTCCTCATTGTCGTGACGAGGAAGTAGGTTTCATTGTTGTCGTTGGTTTTCACATCGATGTTTTCAACGTTGAGTGAAAACGTTATGTCTTTGAAAAAGAAGTCGATATCTTTCAGATATGCCTGAATGTCTTTGTTGATTGATGTCCTGCGGTGCTCATCAAGGTCGTCTTCGATTTGGACCTTTTCGTCTTTGAAAATCTTCAGATAACTTTCGCGGAAGATGATGTCTTTCTCTTGTGTCGTGTTTTCGGGGTCTCCGATGAAGGAGAACGTGTCTTCAAGATACCTGACCATCACCCTAATCTGGTCTTTATACTCATTGATGTTGTCATCGGCATGGTTGTTTTTTTTCTGCGCGAATACGTTGATGCACAGAAATGCAGCCGTAATAAAAAATAATAACTTCTTCATCATTCGGTTTGTTGAATTGAAGGTTGGTAAATTTTCAATAAAGTTTGTCTTTCATTCTCATTGATATACACGAGGTTAGAAATCAGCCAGCCTGAATTGTAGCCTGTGCGGTTGAACCACGACACTTCAAAATACCAGTTGTCAATCTGCAAGATGTGAAATTTCACGCTTTCCACATGGTCAAATTTCAGGTTACCTTTTTTTATCTCGTAGAAAAACAAGGTGAGATAATCCGGCTGATAGTTTGTAGATGCGTAGTATTCAATGATTTGTGGGTCTTTGAAGGCCTTGTAAATGTTCATGAAATCAAGTTCATGACTCATGGGGTGAAGGAAGTGTTTCTCTCTTTCCGCGAGTTCGCCTTGCGGGAAATACTGTTGGAACTCGTTGAAGAAGACATTGGAAATCACCCATTTGGAGCCGAGACCTTCTTTCTCAATCGCCATTATGAGGCTGATGTCAACGGTTTTTCCATGCCAGATGAACTTTGCTGAGACTTCGGAATACCATTTGCCGCCGAGGAATTGCAGGTACTGGCTGTTGTTTTTGGTAAGGTCATCGATGAAATAGTCGCGAAGACTGCCTGCCGTTCTTGGATTATCCATGTCAAACAACAACGGCAGGACGGTCTTGCGCTTCGCTGCATTGTGATAATCGGGACTTTTCGGGTCAATCTTGGTGCCGTATTGATCTTCTTCGTAGTTGAAACGGCTGATGAACTGACTCATCTGCTTTGTCATCGTGTAAAGTTCGGTCTCATCCATCTGAAAGTCACCGAAACTTCCGCTAATAATCTGTGCGTCAATATTATTGCACAAGAATGTGATTAAAATTAATCCAAAAAATCTCGAAAATCTGTTCATTATTTCAAAGCTGTTTCCTTAACTCTCATATCGCCGAGCAGCACATCCCAGAAGCCGATGAGGCGGCCGCCGATCTGTGCCTCTTTGCGTTTCACATAGACTGTGATGTCTTTCTTTGTGGTGTCCTGATAAACGAGTCTGCCTTCCGCGTCGTAGCCTTTGAATGTCTGGAACACGGTGATGACACCGACGTATGTCCCGTCAGGTTGGCGTTGTAAATCAGACACATACTGAATCTTGTACCAGTCAATTTCAACGCGGTCGTAGTTGAGACGCATCAATCTCTCGAGGTACTGACGCACCTTATAGTATTCAACTTTAGTTTTTGCGAGTGATGAGACACCGATTTCGGCGTCTGGTGCGAACAGCTCTTCAGCACGATCGATGACTCTGTTCGCCTCGCTCCATGGCGTGTCTTTCGATCCGACGATTTTCACGTATTTCGAGAGGTCACGTACTTTTTCAAGTGCAAGGCTGTCGATGTCGTGTTTGCGCTCCGGGCTCAATTCTGGTTCTTGTGCGAATGACTGGTAACCTGTCAGTGCGAAAAATGCAAATGCTAATGCAAACAATATCTTTTTCATGTCTTTACTTTTTAATGATTAATTCCAATTCAGTGATTTTGCCGTTTTCCATCTTGATGTTGTTGACTTTGGCGCCGGCTTTCTTCTGGTCCTTCACGTAGTTGAGGTACTGTTCGGCTGTTGTCGGACGGTCATAGTCGCCATATTTGTTGATGAGGATGAGGACCGGAACGTCAGGTGAGCTGAAAAGTCCGAGTGCCTCTCTGATTAGACTGTTGGCCGCGTTGACATCGCGTGCGCTGGCAATCCTGTTGAGGTACTCGTCGATGTTCGTTTTTGGTTTGTTCATCTCTTCCATCTCTCTGAGTCTTTGCTCCTCGGCGATGCGCTGCTCTTCAGCGACGCGTGCCACTTCTTCCTTGCAGGCCGTGACAGCCGCCTGTGCCCTGTCTATCATCTCCACAACTTCCGGATTCTTCTTTGAGAAATCAACCTCCTTAATCATGTCGAGGCGCGCTTGTTGCTCATCGCAACTCCACTCTGTGGTGCCGTCGATGATTGCTGTGAGGTCTGACTTGGCCTGCTCGACTCTTGCTTTGTACTCTTTCTTTGACATTTTTCCTGATGATTTACAACTTGTTGCGCCAACAAGAGTCACGAGCGTAACCATTGCAATTACCAGAACGTTCTTAATTACTTTCTTCATTTTATATAAATTTAAGTTATAAATCTTGCATTTTTATTACCAACAAACAAACTTGCAAAGATAATGTTTTTTTTGTGGTAAAAAACGTAAATAATTCAAGAATATTTTGCATTTTTGAGGCCGAAATGAAATATTACAATATACCGATATTTTTGCCGGAACTCGCATGCCCTTACAGATGCGTTTATTGCAACCAATTTAGTATTACAGGTAAACAAAATCTTCCTGATATTCAAGATGTTAAAAATATTATTGAAAGACATTTATCAACATTTTCGACAGAAAAAAGGTTCGTGGAAGTTGCGTTTTTCGGCGGAAATTTCACCGGACTTCCTGAAAAAATGCAGGACGATTTCTTGAAAATAGTGCAGCCATACCTCGAAAACGGCCTCGTTGACGGCATCAGATGCAGCACCCGACCTGACTATATCGACGAAAAACGTGTCAGAATACTGAAAAAACTTGGGATGAAAAACATCGAACTCGGTGCGCAGACGACAAACAACGAGATTTTGTCGAAATGTGGCCGAGGACATACTTTCAAAGATATTGAAATAGCTTCGCAAATAATTAACAATGAAGGAATTACGCTCGGACTTCAAATGATGCTCGGACTGCCTTTCGACACTTTTGAGAATGATATGCAGACTGCCCGTGATATTGTCCGACTTGGAGCCGCAGAAACCCGCATCTATCCTTGCATTGTGGTGAAAGACACGGAGTTAGAACGTCTTTATCGTAAAGGTGAATACGTCCCGCTTTCGCTTGACGAAGCCGCCAGTCAAAGTGCGAAGATCTATGAGTTCTTTGAAAATAATGGCGTGAAAGTCTTGCGAGTCGGACTTCATACTTCCGAAGACCTTGATAATCAGGCGTATGTAGCAGGGCCATATCACGCAAATTTCGCCGATATGGTCTTCTCGAAAATCTGGGGAAAAAAGATTGAATCTGCAATCGAAAATGTCGGAAGATTAAAAAATTCCCATTCCGATGACTTGAAGGTCGAAAAAATCAGTAACTCGTCTGTCATGATTGAAGTTCCTGAAAATCAATTGCCTCATGCTGTCGGTTACAGGGGTGAGAATAAAAAAAGACTTGAAACCATCTATAAATCAGTAATTTACAAGACTCTAAAAATATCGTCTTCAGCAAATAAAACAACCATAATCGCAAGTGCGACAATGCCCGCGGAAGCGCGTGAGAAATTGGAAACACTTGGAAATGTCGTCTGGCTCGAACCTTCAAATATTGCCTATCCGTCAATCTCTTCACATCCCGACATTTTCTTTTTCTGTGATAATGAAAGAGATTGTAAATCAATTATATGCGCTCCAAATACACCAACTGAATGGCTTGATAAAATTAAGTTGCCGCTCACCAAAGGTGATAAGCCTGTCGGCGATAAATATCCTGAAACTGTCCATTATAATGCCGTCGGAATCGATGACATTTTGATTCACAATCTACAATTTTCAGATGAAAAATTGTGGAAGAAATCTTTGCAAATAAATGTAAATCAAGGATATACGCGTTGCAATCTTTTGGCGTTAAATTCAAAGAATTATATCACATCCGACTTGGGTATCAAGAAGGTGCTTGAAAAGAATGGTTTCAATGTCTTTTACGTTGATCCTCAACAAATTGCGCTGCCGGGACAAAAATATGGTTTCTTCCCTGGTTGCTGCGGACTTTTCGGCGACATTGTCGTGGTCTGCGGCTCGCTGAACCATCTAAAAGAATGCAAGGAGCTGAAGAAATTTATTCGGCGTAACAAGATGAAAATCATCGAATTATATAACAGCGAACTCGTTGATGTGGGAAGTGTGTTTTTCATCAAATGATATTAAAAACTTATGTAACTTTGCGGTCATGAAGAAAATAGAACTTTTATCACCTGCAAAAAACCTTGAAGTCGGCGTCGCTGCCATCAATCACGGCGCTGACGCAGTTTATATCGGCGGTCCGAGCTTCGGCGCCCGCGAAAAAGTCGGCAACAGCATCGAAGACATTGAAAGGTTGTGCCGTCATGCCGCCATTTTCGACGCGAAAGTGTATGTCACGCTTAATACTTTATTGTTTGACAACGAGTTAGAGCAGGCTCGTAAAATCGCATGGGACTGTTGGAACGCCGGCGTTGACGCGCTCATCGTGCAGGACATGTCGCTCCTTCAGATGACGGACATGCCTCCGATTGCGTTCCATGCCTCAACGCAATGTCATAACATCTCCGCTGAAAAAGTGAGGTTTCTTGAGGACGTGGGTTTTTCACAGGTCGTGCTTGCAAGAGAGCTGAGTATCAACGAAATAAAAGAGATTCGTTCAAAAACGACGATGCCTTTGGAGTTCTTCGTCCACGGTGCTCTGTGCGTCAGTTACAGCGGTCAGTGCTATCTGAGCCACGTCATCGGACATCGTTCCGCCAACCGTGGCGCATGTGCGCAGCCGTGCCGTCTCGCTTGGAATCTCGAAGATGAAGACGGACGTACCTTAATTAATAACAGGCATCTGCTTTCACTTCGCGATCTGAATAATTCCAAGAATCTTGAAGAGCTGATTGACGTGGGAATCACTTCATTCAAAATCGAAGGCCGATTGAAAGATGCTGATTATGTGAAGAATACGACTGCATTTTATCGTCGTGAAATTGATAAGATCATTGCACGACGCTCCGATTTGGAACGTTCGTCGCGTGGTGTCTCGACTCCTGCTTTCGAGCTGAATCTTGAGAAATCGTTCAACCGTGGCTTCAGCGATTATTTCGTACATGGTCGCCAGAAAAACATCGGCGCGCCTTTCACCCCGAAATCGATGGGCGAACACGTCGGGACGATTGAAAGAATCAATGGCAATAAGTTGATAATCAAAAGTAACGCTGAATTTCATAACGGCGACGGTCTCTGTTTCCTCGATAAGAACAACGAACTCCAGGGTTTCAACGTGAACGGTGTCGAAACCGCGCCTAAGTCATTCAGAAACAATGAAAACAATCTGCTTGTCACTCCGTCCCGCCTGTTTCAGTCTATTCCGCCTCACGTCGGGCTTTTCCGTAATTTCGACATCGTTTGGCAGAAATCTGTCGAAAACTCAACAGGACAACGTAAGGACAAAATCAATTTGCGACTTGTTGGGAAAGAAGGCGGAATTGAACTTTTTGTCGCACATCAAAGTCTTGAAAATCAAAACGTAAGTGCGTCTTTGCAATTGGTTTTGTCGCAGGCTAACAATCCTGAAAAGGCTATGGACACAATTCGGACAAAGCTCTCGCAGTGGGGCGACACGAAGTTTGTTGTTGAGAATATTGACATTGAATTCAGCCGGCCGTATTTCATCCCGGCATCGGTGCTCGGCGAGCTGAAACGGCAGCTTGTGGTGAAGCTCGAAGACGCTTTGGTGGAAAAACACAGACAGAACAGAGAAATCAGAAAATCTCAAAAACAGGAGTCTCAATATCCCGAAAAATCGCTTTCGTATTTGGGCAATGTGACAAACTCTGCATCGTGTCAATTCTATGAAAATCACGGAGTTGAAGAGATTTCAGATGGCTTGGAGAAAGCAATGCCTGATGGCGATGTCGTTGTCATGACGACAAAACACTGTATTCGTTACTCGAACGGAATGTGCTCAAAGGAAACCTGCAAACCGGCGACACCTTTATATATACGCAACGACAAGGGCCGTTTCCGCCTCGACTTCGATTGCAGGACTTGCAGGATGAAGGTGGTTTGTGAAAATTCCTCGAAATAAATCAATTCCTAAATAGGTCATCCAATGTTACATCGTTCTGTATCATTGATGAATAGGCGTTGGTTTTAAGTCCGTACGTCGTCACCATTGTGAGGTGGAGAGCTTTTCTTGTCTTGGTTTTTATACGGAAAAGTTCCATCCTGTTGAGCATTTCGTCATAGTATTTTTTTGTGACAATATATTCGTTAATGGAATATTTCATTTCGCATAGGTTGATGACCTGATCGCGACGGTCAATCACGAGGTCAATCTGACCGCCATCGTATTCATTGTCTTTAGGGCAATACCATGAAAACGTGTCGGTGAGTACGCCGCTGATTCCTAATTTATTCTTAATCTGTGAGATATGGTGCAAACAAAGTTGTTCAAAAGCGTAGCCGCTCCACACCCGATGTTCTGGTGAGTCAACCATATTGGTCCAAAGATGTTCGTCATTGTGTTTGTTGCCGGCAATGAATTTGTGATGGAACAATGTGAAAAAGTCCGTAAGTTGGAAAATGGCATCTCGTTCCTTTTTTTCAAAAGGCGTGTATTTTCTGATGAAATCACAATCGCAAAGATCGTTCAGGACTTTTGTCAATGAACCACCGTCATTGATATTCAACGAATTGATGATTTCACCACGAGTCAGGCCGTTCGATTTTGTTTCGAGTAATCCGATTATTTTTTCATACAATGTGGAATCTTTGAAGAGCGAACGGAAAAGGAATCGGTACTCGTCTTTCAATTCAGCGTTTTTTGAAAACATTATATCATCGATGTTTTGCGGAAGGCTGCGTCCTTTTTGCAACATTTTCAAATAATACGGCACGCCTCCGAAGATCATGTACGCTTCGGAAATCTGATAGCGATTCCATGCAATTCCCCTTGATTTTAAATAAGTTTCGGTTTCGTAAAGATTGAACATCGACAGTTTTATTTTTCTTGTAACGCGGTTGTAAAGTCCGCCTTTGCTGCCAAAAATGTTTGAAATCATCCAAGTTGTCGCCGAGCCGCAGATAATCAATTTTATATTTGGACGTGCCGATGCGTAACTGTTCCAAAAAAATTCAAAAGCCTCTAAAAACCTTGAACGCGGTGTGTCGAACCATGGCAATTCATCAAGAAATATTATGATTCTTTCTTTGTCAAGTGTTGATATATAATGTTTTAGATGGTCGAAAGCGTCAAACCAATTGTCAACGGTAGGGTATGGGATTTTTGAATAATCGCAAAGTTGCTTGTGAAAAGCTGCAAGTTGTTCTTTTTTTGTTCCTTCATAAATCCCTGTCGCATAAAAATCAAAATTGTCGTTGCAATAATTTCTAACAAGAAATGTCTTGCCGACCCTACGGCGTCCGTAAACCGCAATCAATTCAGCTTCATGCGATTCGAAGCAGTTTTTCAATGTTTCCTGCTCTTTTTCTCTTCCGATAATGTTCTCCATTGTGAATTATTTTTCGCTGCAAATATACAAAAAAATATAGTTACCGCCATACTTCAAGAAAAAATATTCGCGCTAACTATGTTTTTAAAATCACTTACCGCCATACTTCAAGAAAAAATAGCCGCTGTAACTAAATGAATATTTTTTTCACGCACTTGATAAAATTGTGTATTTTTGCACCTTATTATTAATGGAACAAAATTTTTAGATTATATGTTTAGGACTAACACTTGCGGTGAACTTCGTATGGCAAACGTGGGCCAGGAAGTCACTTTGAGCGGATGGGTGCAGCGCGTGCGCGACAAGGGCGCATTGGTCTGGATTGACCTCCGCGACCGTTATGGAATAACACAACTATTTCTGCAAGAAGGAGTTACTTCAGCTGAAACTTTGAAAACCGCCCGCGAAATCGGGCGCGAATACGTCATCCAGGCGAAAGGCATCGTGGTTGAACGCGAGTCGAAGAACCCGAAGAACCCGACCGGCGACATCGAGATAAAAGTCGAGAGCATAAAAATCCTCACGACTTCAAAGGTGCCGCCTTTCACAATCGAAGACCAGTCGGACGGCGGCGACGACATCCGAATGAAATACCGTTACCTCGACCTTCGCCGTAACCCTGTCAAGAATAACATCATCCTCCGCCACAACATGGCCCAGGAGGTTCGTAAATATCTGTCAAATAACGACTTCCTCGAAATCGAGACACCTTGCCTCATCAAGTCAACACCTGAGGGCGCACGCGACTTTGTCGTCCCGTCGAGGATGAACCCGGGCGAGTTCTACGCCCTCCCGCAGTCACCGCAGCAGTTCAAGCAGCTCCTCATGGTCTCCGGCTTCGACCGTTACTTCCAGATTGTGCGCTGCTTCCGCGATGAGGACCTCCGCGCCGACCGTCAGCCAGAGTTCACACAGATCGACTGCGAGATGTCGTTCGTCGAGCAGGAAGACGTCATCAACATGTTCGAAGGCCTTGCAAAACATCTCTTCAAAACTATAAAAGGTCTCGAATTCGGCGATTTCCCGCGCATTACATGGCACGACGCGATGAAATATTACGGCAGCGACAAGCCGGACATCCGTTTCGGCATGAAGTTCGTCGAACTCAACGACGTCGCCAAAGGCCACGGATTCTCTGTGTTTGACGAAGCTGAACTCGTTGTCGCCATCAACGCCGAGGGCTGCGCAAACTACACGCGCAAGCAGACCGACGCCTTGACCGACTTCGTGAAACGTCCGCAGGTCGGGGCGAAAGGCCTCGTCTATGTGAAATACAACGAGGACGGCTCAATCAAGTCGTCTGTAGATAAATTTTATACACCTGAAATCTTGAAGACGTGGCTCGACAAATGCGGCGCGAAGCCTGGCGACATGCTTCTCGTCATGAGTGGCAAGGCTATGCCGGTGAGGGTGCAGATGAACGCGCTCCGTCTTGAGATGGGCAACCAGCTCGGACTCCGCGATCCGTACAATTACAAACCATTGTGGGTCATCGACTTCCCGCTTCTCGAATGGGACGAGGAGACGCAGCGTTTCTATGCGATGCACCATCCGTTCACGGCTCCGAAGCCGGAGGACGAGTACCTTCTCGAACAGCCGGAACGCTGGGGCGACATCCGCGCCAACGCATACGACATCGTGCTCAACGGCGTTGAGGTCGGCGGCGGCTCGGTGCGTATCCACGACAAGAACCTCCAGAGGAAGATGTTCCACACGCTCGGTTTCACCGACGAGAAGGCGCAGGAGCAGTTCGGCTTCCTGATGAACGCCTTCGAATACGGCGCGCCGCCTCACGCAGGCCTCGCTTTCGGCTTCGACCGTCTCTGCTCGCTCTTCGGCGGCCAGGACAGCATCCGCGACTTCATCGCTTTCCCGAAGAACAACCAGGGCCGCGATGTCATGGCGGAGTCGCCGTCACAGATCGCGCAGGAGCAGCTGGATGAGTTGCAGATTAAAGTTGATTTAAAGATTTAAAATTTAATAATTTAAAGATTGTGTCCAGTTATAAGAGGTTTGAGGATTTACCAATTTGGCAGAAATCTCGTCTTTTTTCAAAGAAAATATATGAAATTTCTTTGGGAGACAAGTTTTCAAAAGAATACAGATTGTGTTCTCAAATCAGAGCATCTTCTGGATCAATCATGGATAATATTGCCGAAGGCTTTGAACGTAATGGGAATGGTGAATTCAAACAATATTTGTTTATAGCCAAAGGTTCTTGTGGCGAGACAAGAAGTCAACTGTATAGAGCTTTTGATTATGGCTATATATCTGAACAACAGTTTGATGAGATGAAATTATTATCAGAAGAAATATCAAAATCATTGAGTAACTTTATTGACTATTTGCAAAATTCTGAAAAGACAGGTCCAAAATTCAAACCTAAATCTAATTAGTCCTGTTAATCTTGAATTTTTGAATTTTTGAATCTTTAAATTTTTGAATAATAATTGTATGAAAAGAGTCTTAGTTGCAACCGGTGGCGGCGACTGCCCGGGCTTGAACGCGGTGATCCGCGCCATAGTGAAACGCGCGTCGCAGGAGAGAGACTGGGAGGTCTTGGGCAGCATCCAGGCCTTCAACGGGGTGCTGTGGACTCCGCAGGAGATTGTCAAACTGACACCTGAAGCCGTGCGTGGCATACATTTCCGCGGCGGCACGATAATAGAGACGACAAACAAGGGCGGCCCGTTCTCATGGCCGGTGAAGAAAAACGACGGCACTTGGGAGACCGTTGACCGCTCCGACGAGATGATACAGCGTCTCGAATATATGGGCGTTGACTGCGTTATTAATATAGGTGGCGACGGCTCGCAGCGCATCTCACAGAAACTTTTCGAGAAAGGCCTGAACATCATCGGTGTCCCGAAGACCATCGACAACGACCTGTCGATGACCGACTGCACATTCGGCTTCCAGACCGCGGTGCAGATCGCGACTGAGGCCGTTGACAAGCTCGTGACGACATCGGCGAGTCATAACCGCGTGTTCGTGCTTGAGGTCATGGGACGCGACGCGGGTTGGATCGCGTTGAACGCGGCGGTGGCCGGCGGCGCCGAGGTGTGCCTCCTGCCGGAATTCCCGTACGACATCAACATCGTGAAGGAACGACTCGAAAGCCGTTTCGTCAACGACCGCGGCTCCGCCATCGTCGTCATCAGCGAAGGCGCGAAGCCGAAAGACGGACAGCAGATCTTCGAGGTCAGCAAGGAAGTGGGATACGAGAACGTGAGGCTCGGCGGCATCGGCGTGAAGTTTATCGAACAGATGAAAGCCGCTGGTTTCCAGCATGACATGCGTGAGACGACACTCGGTCACCTGCAACGCGGCGGCGTGCCGGTGGCCTACGACCGTGTGCTTGCGTCGCAGTTCGGCGTGAAGGCGTTCGAGATGGTCCTCAACAAAGAATACGGCAACATGGTGGCATACCGTCACCCTAACGTGATCTGCGTGCCAATCAAAGACGCCGTGGCGAAGATGAACTTCGTCCAGCCCGACTGCGACCTGGTCAAGACCGCAAAAGGACTCGGAATCTCGTTCGGGGTTTAAGGTTTTACAGGATATTCATCCGGTTTGCGTCTTGTTTCAAGAAGACGAAAATCATCATCGTGAACATCAGGAGGCTTGAGCCTCCATAACTCAGGAATGGCAATGGGATGCCGATGACAGGCACAAGTCCTATTGTCATTCCTATATTAATGGCGAAGTGGAAGAAGAAGATACAGGCGATGCCATAGCCGTAGATTCGGCTGAAAGGCGAACGCTGCCGCTCGGCCAACACGATGATTCTCAACATCAACGCGAGGTAAAGGCCTATCAAGGCGAAGCAGCCCACGAAGCCGCTTTCCTCCCCGACGGTGCAGAAGATGAAGTCGGTGTGCTGCTCCGGGACGTAGTTGTATTTCGTCATCGTGCCTTGCAGGTAGCCTTTGCCGAGGAAGCCGCCGGAGCCGATGGCAATCTTCGACTGGTTGAGGTTGTAACCGACGCCTTTGGTGTCTTGCTCAAGTCCAAGGATGATGTTGATGCGCGTCTGCTGATGTGGTTTCAGGATGTGATGAAACGCGAAATCGACGGAGAAGATGAACGCGATTGCCGCAACAAGAATCGCTGTGACAGTAATTATGTTTTTCTTTGTCCTGTCCATGAGCCAGAGTAAAATCCCGTAAATTACAGTGGTGCCGGCTATGACGTACCATTTTTTGAAACATAGCGTCAGGATGAAAAGTGTTACGGCGATGACTCCGGTTATGAGCAGCTTCCCGCCCATCCCTTCGCGGTAAAGCACGAGCAGGAACGTGAGGAAGACGAGAGCCGAGCCTGCGTCGCCCTGCGCCAAAACGAGGAGCATCGGCAGCATGATGATGCAGTAGGCGGTGATCTGCGTCTTGCGGACTCTCGTGTCGGTGTCGATTTTGCCGAGAAAATGCGCGAGCGCCAATGCGGTGCCGAACTTCGCGAACTCCGACGGCTGGAACGACAAAGGTCCGAGCTGTATCCATGATGTCGAGCCGGAAATCTTGGAGCCGACAAGCAGCACGGCTATCAGCGAAAGTATTGATAATCCGTATATAAGATACGCAAAAGCGTTGAAAAACTTTGCATCGATGAGAAGGATGAGGAAGCCGACAGCGAGGCTGATTCCAATGAAAAGCAGCTGCTTGCCATAGTTCTGCGACATGTCGTATATGGCAGGGTGACTCTCGTTGTAAGCGGCGGCGTAGATGCTCAGAAGCCCCACTGTGACAAGGGCTAAATATATGAGTAACAACCATATATCGATTTTTCCTATGATGTTTTTACTTCTCATTTTCAGTGATTGTTTGAATAGATTCTCTCTTCAACCCATTTGCGTCTGACGTTACCTTTGATGTATTTCTCCATCATCAATGATGCTATAGGTGCCGCCCATATTGAGCCGAATCCTGCGTTTTCGACAATGACCGCTATCGCAATCTGCGGGTTGTCGGCGGGAGCGAATCCCATGAATATGGAGTGGTCGTTGCCGTGCGGGTTCTCCGCCGTGCCGGTCTTGCCACACACACTGATACTGTCAATCCGCGACATCCTCGCGGTACCGTGTTCGCCTTCGAAGACTTCCTTCATCCCTGTTTTCACTTCCCTGAAATGCCTCTGGTCAATGGCGATGACGTGTTTTTCGGTGAAACTCGAATCGACGGCGTGTGTGCTGTCGGCAAAAGCCATGATGTAGTGTGGTGTGTAGAAATAACCTTCGTTCCCGATTGCCGCCGCTATGTTGGCGAGTTGCAGTGGCGTCACAAGGATTTCGCCCTGCCCGATGCTGAGCGAACGTATCGTCATGGCGTTCCATTTACCTCGGTAAATTTTATCGTAAAACTTGCTTGTCGGGATGTTGCCGGAGATGGTGAACGGGATGTCTGTATTTAAAATGCGTCCGAGTCCGAAGCTTGTGACCATATCGTACCAATATTCGTAAGCCTCTTTGGTGTCGTTGAACTTCGGCGAGTTCAGGAGGTCACAGAAGGCCCGCCAAAAATACGGGTTGCACGAGTTTTCGATGGCGTCGTGCAGCCTCACCGGCGAATGGTGATGGTGGGTGCATTTTATCGGCGCACTCTCCGGCCCGTCGCACGGATATTCCGTGACGCTGCTGATAACACCGCTCTGCAACGCTATCAGCCCATTGATCATCTTGAACGTTGAACCGGGCGGATATGTCCCGCTTATTGCTCTGTTCACCAATGGCTTGAGAGTGTCGTTAAGGAGTCTGTTGTAATTGGCTGAGCGTTGGCGTCCGACCAACTCGTTCGGGTCATACGACGGACTTGACACCATCGCCAATATCTGCCCCGTGGCCGGCTCGATGGCGACGATGGAGCCGGTCTTTCCGGCCATCAGGCGTTCCCCATATTCCTGAAGTTCCGCGTCCATGCCGAGAATGATGTCAAGACCGGAGACGGGCAGAGTGTCGCATTGTCCGTCCATGAAGCGTTCCTTCTCACGGTTGTGCACGTCCACGACAATGATTTTCATCCCTTTGGTGCCGCGCAGTTCCTTCTCATAATAGTTTTCAATGCCTGATTTCCCGATGTAGTCGCCCTGCTTGTAGTAAGAGTCAAGCTCGAGGTCACGCTTGCTCACCTCGCCAATGCTCCCGAATGTGTGAGCTGCAATTGGGTACGGGTATTGCCTGATTGAACGTGTCTGGAAATAGAACCCTGGATAATGATACATCATCTCCGCCACGCGCCCGTATTCCTCCTTGCTGATTTGCGAGATGAAGACCGATGGCGTCACCATCGAATATTTCTTAGACTTGTTGTAAAGTTTGTTATAAGTGTCATTGTTGATATTCAATAATTTGCAAAACGAACTCGTGTCAATATCACGCGCCAATTTTGGAGTGATAACCAAGTCATAGACAGCATCGTTATAGACTAACAGACGACCGTTGCGGTCGTAGATTCTTCCCCTCGACGGGTATAGCGTGATGTTACGCAAGGTGTTGCTGTCTGATGAGCGTTTGTACGACTTGTCCAAAACCTGTATTGAAAAGAGTTTGACAGTGATTATCAAGGCGACAATAACAAATACTGACATTATTACGTATTGTCTGCCTGAATAATTTATCTTGTTTTTAATCATACAATTGCTGATTTTTTTGGTTTGAAAACCAATGTGCAAAATTATGAAAAGTTTTAAAAAAATATTTTGGTTTTGAAAAATTTTGTATTTTTGCGCCTCAATTAAATTTGCGTTTTCTATGCGTTTTAGAATTCACACAACACAGTTTCTCATAGTTATTGTATTGGTAACTATTATAATGGGTTTCGTGTCGTGCTCCGACAGGCAAGATACTCTTGTGATGTCGAAGGATTTTGCTGAAGAAAAATGGGGCAGATTTGATCTCCTGAAAGTCGATTATAACCTATTGAAAGCACCAACTACGGTTGATGTGATAATGGAACTTACTGTTTCTGAGGACTTCCCGAACGTCTATCCGTTTTACAAGAATGACAGAGACCTGATTTTCTGCATGCTTGTCGAATTCCCCGATGGAAGTCATCGCGTGAGGGACTATAAATATCCTTTGAAAGACAGGGACGGCAATTGGAAATCGGAGAAAATAGACGGATATTATCATTTCAAGTTTATGCTTATTAGTGAGTTAAATATCAGTGAATCAGGAATTTGTAAATTTACGATAGAGAATAAATATTCTAAAGACCCGCTTTATGGCATCAAGAACATGACCATAAGGTGTGTGCCTTCAAACAAATAATTTAAAAACATGACTAAAACATTTGCGAAATTGGTGTGTTTTTCGGTGGTTGCCATTGCTACACTGATGACATCGTGTGTCTCTCAGAAAAAGGTTTTGATGTTACAAAATGAAGCCATGCTTGACAGCGTCGCATCCGTCGAGTACTTCAACAAAAGAAGTTTCAGTTATAAGGTGCAGCCTGGCGACAACCTGTACATAAGGGTGTCGAGTATGGATAAGAATTTCTCGTCATTCTTCAACCAGGCAAATGCGGGTAACACGTTCACAACAACATCAACACAGAATGCAGCTGGTAACGCATCGGTGTATCTCAATGGTTTCACTGTCAGCGACGAGGGGCTCATTGACTTCCCGTATGCTGGCAAGGTTTACGTCAAGGATTTGACAGTCGATGAAATACAGCAAAAGATGCAGGCTATCGTAGAGGAATATCAGAAAGAAACAATCGTCTATGTAAAACTCGGACTTTTCAATCTGACGATTCTCGGTGAGGTCAACAAACCGGGACAGTATCAGGTTTATCAGTCGGACATCAACCTGTTTCAGGCACTTGCGCTCGCGGGAAACCCCACTGATTTTGCCAACAGAAAAGAAGTGAAGATTGTGCATCAGACGACAGACGGTTCGCAAGTCGTCAGGGTGAACATCAATGACGCCGACATCCTCTCAAACCCGAATTACTATCTGAAACCCAATGACATCATTTATGTCGAACCAATGTCGATGAAACGTTGGGGATTCACGAGCGTACCTTATTCGTTGGTCATCTCGATGCTGTCACTTGGTGTGACACTCTTAACTTTCTTCTTGGTAACTTTAAAGTAAAATTCAAAAATATTGGAAATGGTGAACGAAACAAATAATAACTACACAAGGTCTGTGCAAGTTCAAAACGAAGATGCAGTTGATGTTAAAACATTGATTATCAAATTTATAAGTTATTGGTATCTTTTCGTTATTTTCGGGTTTATTGCGTTGTGCGGAGGCTATTTGTACAACAGATATTCGCCAAATGTGTATCAGGTGTCGTCAACCGTCTATGTCAAGGAACAGAAAATGGGTATGGACGCAGCTGCGATGATGACAGGCGTGAACTTCAGGAGTTCTGGTAACGTTGATAACGAGATGGCCGTCCTTCGGTCGTATATGCTCGCAGAACGCGCCTTGAAGCACATTGATATGGATGTCTCTTATTACGTGAAAGGCAGAGTTGCAACTACTGAACTATACCGTGACAATCCCATAATGGTTGAGATTGATTATTCGAAGCCACAGATGGTCGGGCTCACATACGAGGTGAAGATGCTTGATGACAGCTGTTTCTCAATCAAGGCCAAAGGCAAAAACAAGCGGTATTATGACTTCAAAAGAGAAGAGTTTGTCGGTGAGCTACAAAGTGAGGTGAGTTTTGAAGGCACATATAGATTTGGTGACACCATCATCAATGGATATAATGCTTTCCGCGTAGTACCGTCTTATTATTTGGACCAGGATGATTTGAATAAGTTCAAATATATGTTCAGGTTCAATGATAAAATATCACAGGTGAAGATGATGGGCGACTATTCAATCGCTCCAATCAGCAAACAGTCATCGGTGATCCAACTTACCATTAAAGGCAACAATGCAAAGAAAATTACAGATTTTCTCAATCAGTTGTGCGTTGAGTATATCAAAAGGGATCTGGAGATGAAGAATCAGGTGCAGGAAAATACAATCAGATTCATTGACAATCAGTTAGGTGGCATTCAGGATTCCTTGTCAAAGGCGGAAGTTGACATTCAGGTTTTCCAGCAGGGCAATGACTTCATGAATCTTGACGCGCAGGCCACACAGCTTTTCAATTATCTGAAAGAACAAGAGAAGAGGCGTGCCGAACTTGAGCTGAATCTCAAGTATTACAACAATATCAAAACATACCTCCAGGATAATATCGACGACCTCGACAAACTCGTTGCTCCGAGCGCTGTGGGCATCCAAGACCCTATTCTTAACACAACGGTGAACAAACTCGTCGAACTTTTCCAGACAAAGTCAACGCAGCTACTCACTTCAACGGAGAAAAACCCTATTGTCAAGACTATCGATGAACAGATTATCCAGACGAAAAAGGTTCTGCTTGAGAATATTAACAACTTGATTAACAATGCAAACCTCACGATTAACGAAATAAACAACAACATTGCCAAGCTTGATGAGCAGGTGAAGGAGCTGCCGCTTGCTCAACGTCGTTACCTGGGATATACTCGTAAGTTCACGTATAGCGAGAATATCTATAATTTCTTGATGGAAAAACGGTCTGAAGCACAGATTCTAAAGGCAAGCAATACACCTGACAACCAAATCATTGATGTCGCGAATGTTTTGTTGGCGAAAAAGGTTGCACCGAACAACATGGCCAATTATTTGATAGCCATTATCATCGGTCTGGCGATACCGGTGGCATACATACTGTTGCTTGATTTCTTTAACACAAAGATACTGGAGCGTAAGGATATTGAGAAAGTCTGCAAATTCCCGATTATCGGCCAGATACCTCAGATTGACAGCACGAAGAATACCAAGATGATGGTTATTGAGTCGCCAAAGTCTTCTGCCTCTGAGTCGTTCCGCTCCATACGTACCAACATTGATTATATTATACAAGGCAATGATAAATGTACGGTAATGGTGACAGGTGACATGTCTTCAGTTGGCAAGACTTACATCTCCATCAATATGGCGTCGATATATGCTCTGTACGGGAAAAAGACGGTTCTTGTCGGATTCGACCTGCGTAAGCCCCGTCTGTATCAGGAATTCGGCTTGAGCAACAAACTCGGTGTCAGCTCATATCTCGCCAACAAAGCCTCGTTGAGCGAAATCATCCAGCCATCAGGCAAGATACCGTCACTTGACGTGATATGCGCCGGTCCGGTGCCGCCTAACCCTGCCGAACTTATCGCATCACAGCGTTGCACTGACTTGTTCAATGAATTGAAAGGAATATACGACTATATAATTGTTGACACTCCGCCTATCGCTTTGGTGACCGACTCGTTGCTGCTGATGAAACATAGTGATGTGACGACGTTCGTCGTTCGTCAGGGTATAACCAACAAGAAAGTGTTTGGATCTATCATGAAGGACTTTGAAGGCCGTAACCTAAAAGTCAGCATCATCGTCAATGGTATAAAATTTTCCGGTACATACGGTTATCGCTATAGTTCAGGATATGGTGGTTACGGATATGGTTACGGATATGGTTACGGATATGGTTACGGATATGGTTACGGTGGAGGCTATTATAGTGAGGAATCTGACAAAAGGAAGAAAGAAGGTTTGTTTGCAAGATTCTTGCGAAGCAGGAGAAGCTGATGGAGGGGAAAAGAATAGTTGCCGCAAAGTGGTATGCGGTTTATGTGAGATCCCGTTTCGAGAAGAAATCCGCTTGGCTGCTTGAAAGAGACGGCGTGGAAGTGTATCTGCCGCTCATCACTACAATCAAGCAATGGTCTGACCGCCGCAAGAAAGTGGAGGAGCCGCTTTTCAAATCGTACGTCTTCGTCCATACTGACCTGAAAAACTATTTCGATATTCTTAGTGTCCCAGGTGTCGTGAAATTTGTTCATTTTGAGGGAAGACCTGTAGATATTCCTGAAAATCAAATGAATGCGATACGCGAGTATGTCGGACAAGTGTCAGTCAACAATGAAGAGGTGAATATCGACAACTTGCAACTCGGTCAGAAAGTGATGGTGAAATACGGCGCGATGAAGGGCATTGAAGGAAGCCTGCTCGAGTTTAAAGGCAAACAATGGATTATCGTCGATTTTGAGATGTTCGGCCGCAAACTTCCTGTGCAGGTGGAAAAGACGATGGTTGAACCTGTGTTAGGCTGACTCGAGAACCGTCCTTAATATGTCGCACGATTTTATGTCGTTGAACCCCGCGACATGAAGCTTGTAATACGTGATTATCGAATCGAGGAGCGACCTCCTCTCACTATTTCTGATATTTAGTTTTTTGTTTTCCATGATATTCGAGTTGCAAAGGTCAAAAAACTTTTCAGTCATCTGACTGTCAATGATGTATGACATCCCGTACCCGTTTTGATGAAAGCAGCCGTCTTCAAGATTGAAGATGAAGCCTGATTTGAAGCCGTCGGTGTTTGGCGCGAAACCCAGATGGCGGCTCAACTCGATGGAAAACTTCAGCGGGAAGTCGGCGTATGAGTTGCCAGTCTCATCAAGGGAAATAAGAGCATCGTAAATGAACCCGAAAAGTTCGGTGTCGGTCTCCGCCTCTTGTATCGTTTTTGAAAGCAATTCGCTGATAAACAGCACGATGGCATTTTTGTTCATCTCAAACGGAATGCTGTGGTAGGAGTGGTTCAGGGAGGTTTCTTTCAGGAAGCCGAGTTCGCCGCGAGAACGGGAGCGTACTATGTCGAGAAGCGTCAGGGGCTGAAAAAGCGCGGCTCGCATCTTGGCGTTTTTGCTGAAGGCACCTTTGACCATGAACGACTGCAGCCCGGAATCTTCCGTCAGGAGCCGCACGATGAGGCTGCTGTCGCCATATCTGACCGCCTTTATGACAATCGCTTTGGTCTTGTCTTGTGCTTCCATAATAATCACATAATCAGCACTTTGGTGCAATATGTCTCCTTGCCGGTGCTGTCACTTGCAAAAATTATGTAGATGCCTGGTTCGACTCTTCTGCCTTTGATGTCGGTGCGGTCCCAGACAGCCTGTCCGCCTTCGGCTCTGAGGTGTGTGACGAAAGCGCCGCTTGTCGTGGTTATCTTCACCAACGCGTCTTCCACAAGCCCTTTGATTCCTATGACACCGGAATAGTCTTGTCGCACCGGATTCGGGAAGACGATGACATCGGAGTTTGTCTTTCCGCCCGGCGTAGCAGTGCCTCGGTAGGAAATCAGGCCGCTTTCCGTTGAGAAATACACGATGCCGTCACTGTCGATGGCGATGTTCTCGATGTTGTTCGACAGCAGCGGGCTGTTTTCCGTCGTAAAATGATGGTATTGCGTGAGGCCGTCATTGCTGATGTAGAATGCGCCGTTGTTGGTTCCGAACCACATCTTGTTTGCGCCGTCGGCGGCTATGCAGTTGATTGTCAGTCCGGAGAGCAGATAGTCGGCCTGCCCTGAGCCGTCGTTGCGCGGCACGAGGATGCGCGAACAAGTGAACGAGCTGTTTTCGAATATCCTCTTTGAGTTGTAAAACATCGCGACGCCGTCGTTGGTCCCGACCCAGACCGTCCCGTTTCTGTCGGTCGCGAAACATTTAAGGTCATTGCCCGGCAGTCCGCCGGTTGAGGTGCTGTTGTTCACTGTCTTGTATGTTTTGCCGTTATAGACAATGGCTTGGCCTTGTCGTGTCTGCAGCCACACGATGTCGTTGTCGTCAACCATGAGCCGGCTGACGTCGCCGCCTTGGTTGCCGACGTTGTGGGCTTTCCATTCACCCGATGATGTCATTGAAGAGATGAGCTTCTCGGCGCCGCTGTTCGCAACCCACAAAGTCCCTTTGCTGTCGAAATCCATGCCTGTGACGCAGACGTATTTTGAGGGAAGCGCAGCGACGCGATAACCGAGAGTGCTGTTGCTGTTATCGTATATTGTGATGCGTTTATTATTGTCTATCAATGCGATGCCTTTGTAATACGAGCCAATGTAAACCTTGTTGCCATTGCCTGGCACCGGCGCTGTGCAGCTCGCGTCGTAAAAGTTGTAAGGCAGGATGTTGTTTTTACCGTTGACATACGACCATCTGTCACCGTCATAGTGAGAGATGCCGTCATTACGCCAGTGGTTGGCCCATGTGCTTGAATATCCGCCGGATGCGACCCAGACGTCTTTGCCTTCGGATTTCAAGTCGAAGACGTAGTTCGAGTACGGCCCGTCAATCTTGAAGTATTCGTATTTGTTGTCGGAGTTATATTTTGCAAGACATTGATTGTCAGTGCCAATCCAATAGCAATCACGGTTGCTGTCGTATGTGGCTGATGTCAGGTTTGAATTGACTATAGTCTTGATGCATTCAGAATTGGTGTTGAAGACCTTGATGTTTCTCGGCTGTTGGCTTGTCCCTGATGATGAGGTGGTGACAGTGTCATTGACCATGAGAAGCCTTCCGTCGCAGGCGCGTATCTGTTTGTGGATGTAACGTTCGTCGGGAAGGAAGTCCGCCCAGCTGTTACCGTCAAAGACAAAGGTCTCGTCGTAAAGTCCGTTTGTTATGCCATTGGCAATCAGTGAGTTGCCGAATGTCTCCACGTCTCTGTATTCTATGTACGGGTAGGGGATTGACTCATCGAGGGTCCATTTGCCGTAGTCAACGAGGTTCGGGTTGTTGACATCGGCATAAAGTATCCCTTCGCTTGTGGCGGCGTAGATCTTGCCGTCATAGACAACTAAGTCGTTGACATTCAGGTAAGAACTGTTTTCTCCGATTATGTAGGTGTCACAGACTTCCATTTTCTTCAGGTCGATGACTACGATGCCGAAGCCGCAGCACACGTAGATTTTCTTGTTGAAGAAGAAAGCGTTGTTGATGGTTTTGTTGCCGAGGATATTTTTGTTTTTGATGTCGGGGATGTTAAATATATTCCCGTCACGGTCAATGATGTCGATGTTCGCGTTTGAGTAGCTGATGAAAAGCATTTCAGAATCATTGTCGTGCCTGATTGTCTTCACGCCGAAGTCCGACAGTCCGTTGGTTTTTGTCAGGCGGTTGATGCTGTTGTCGTATGTGTTCACATAAAACACGTCGTAAGGTGTTGCGGCGAAGACTTTTTCACCTGCTGTCAAATCCACGTCGATGACTTTCATTCCAGGTGAGTGAACTGTCCATTCGCCAATTTGCTGACTGTAACATGCTGTTGTGATTATCAATGATATAATTGAAGCAAGTAGATATTTTTTCATTTTGGTGATGAATTTTAACGGTAACGAAGTTTAAAAATTTTTATTGCATTTGTGGCATATTGTGCGACATGATAGCGTTGCGGAACATGGCATTCGGGTGCAATAATTTCAAGGCGCAAATATACAAAATAATGCTACTTGAATAGAAATCAATGTGTTAAAAATGCATTATTTTTTTTTGAAAAAAATAGTTGTGAGTATTAGAATATTTTTTTACCTTTGCGGCGATTAACATGAAGACTGTTTAATGAACATAACAAATTCACAATCATTTACTATTACTAACAAAAAAATCACTTCTATGATGAAAAAGTTACTCTTTTTATTCGTAGCGATGGTTATGTCTGTCAGCCTCATGGCGCAGGTAACCACATCAAACATCGGTGGTAGGGTGATGGACAACAACAATTCTCCGTTGCCGTTTGCCACAATTGTTGCAACCCATATTCCGTCAGGAACGCAGTACTACGCAGCTTCTGATGGTGACGGTTACTATCGTATCGGTAACGTCCGTGCCGGCGGTCCATACAAGATGGAAGTCCGCATGGTCAGTTACAAACCAATCGTTGAGGAAGGCATTTTGACGGAATTGGGTGAAACCAAAGTCAAAAACTTCAAGATGTACGAAGAGTCATATAACCTCGATGAGGTTGTCGTGACAGCGGAAGCCATCCCGAGTGGAATGGACAGCGACCGTGCTGGTACAACGACAGCAGTTTCATCGAAGGATATCGTGAAGCTTCCTACGGTGAGCCGCAGCCTTAACGATGTTCTCTCACTGACACCACAGGCATCATCAACATCCAATGGTCTCGCCATCGGCGGCGGTAACTACCGTCAGTCGTACGTCACCGTTGACGGTGCTGCGTTCAACAACGCCTTTGGTATTGGCAGCAACCTCCCTGCCGGCGGCAACCCTATCTCACTCGACGCTCTTGAGGCAATGACAATCAACATCACTCCTTTTGATGTCCGTCAGAGCGGTTTCACAGGCGGCGCCATCAATGCCGTCACAAAGAGCGGTACAAATGAATTCCATTTCGCAATCTACGACTATTTCAACAACGACGGTCTCGTCGGCACGAAATACGGCACAAGAAAAGACCCTAAGAATCTTACACTCTCCAACTCATTGGACAACACGTTCGGCGTGTCGGTCGGCGGCCCTATCGTGAAGAACAAGTTGTTCTACTTCATCAACTTTGAATATCAGGCAGACGAAAAAGTCGCTCAAGACAGGTTCGCCCGTGAAAACGAGAATCAGGAATGGGGTGTCGGCACGCAGTATAACATGCCGACAGTCGCACAGATGGATGAAATCAGCAATTACCTCCAGTCAACATACAACTATAACCCTGGCCGTTATCAGAACTATTCAGCCAAGACCCCTGACTTCAAAGTCATGGCCCGCTTGGACTGGAACATCAACAAGAACAACAAGGTCAACATCCGCTACTCAATGGTGAAGAACAAATATTCTTCAGACCCGTCTTCATCAATCAGCCCGTTGGGAGGCAGCGTTTATAACCGCAAGTCATACGGACGTACCTCGTACAACGCTATGTATTTTGAAAGCTCACGCTACTATCAGGAGCAGAACTTCTCATCAGTGGCAGGTGAATGGAACTCATCATTCTCAAACGGCCGTGGTAACAACATGCTCCGTTTCACGTATTCACACCAGAACGAACCTCGCAGCTTCGAAGGCGATTTGTTCCCGACAGTTGATATTCTCCAGACAATTGATGTCAACGGCACCCCGACCAAGGCTGTCCTTACGTCATTCGGTCCGGACCCGTTCACATACGGTAACCTCCGTGACGTCAGAACAATCGTCGCGACAGACGAGGTGACATATCAGATTGGCAAGCACGACCTCATCGGCGGCTTCCAGTATGAATGGGACAAGACACAGAACGGTTACATGCAGGGCGGCGCAGGTTACTATGTCTATGACTCATGGACAGATTTCGTGAATAAAGCAAATCCGGCAGCATTCGCCATCACATACGGTAACAACGCCAATCATGAACAGGTGTTCCCGTCATTCAAGTACAACCAGTTCTCACTTTACTTCCAGGATGAGATGAACCTTTCAGATAGATTCAAACTCTCAGCAGGTATCCGCTTTGAGCTTCCTACATATCCTTCGACAGCGGCATACAACACCAACAATGAGTTCTTGAACGGTTGGGACAAAGACGGTGAACATCACAGCATTGCTGATGGCGAAAACAACACAATGTACGGAATGTCAACATCAGACATGCCTAAGGCACGCCTCAGCTTCTCTCCGAGAGTCGGTTTCAACTGGGACATCTTGGGTGAACGCAAACTCATCCTCCGCGGCGGTACAGGTCTCTTCACAGGCCGTCTCCCATTCGTGTGGGTAGTCTCTTCAGTGGGTAACTCAAACTGCATGCAGAACCAGTTCATCAGCAACACACCTGTTGACATTGCTTTCGAGACAAATGTCAATGACATCATCGCAAACAACAGCGCTCTCCTTTCAACAGGCGACCTTCCGGCTCCGGCACAGACAACAATCATGGACAAGAACCTCAAGATGCCTCAGGCATGGAAGACAAACCTCGCCCTCGATGCAAAACTCCCTGGCGGTATCAAAGGTACTTTGGAAGGCATTTTCAGCTATGACATCACAGCAGTTGCTGTACAGAAACTCGGTATTGTCCGCGATGGTGAGGTTTATCTCCCAGGCGAAAAAGAAGGCAGATGGTTATGGAAATCAGAAGGTATTAACAACTCAATTGGCAGTGCGGTCACACCTTATTACATCACAAACAGTGACAAGCACGGTTACTATGGTTCCATCACAGGACAGTTGAGCAAAGACTTCAAGTGCGGCCTCAGCGTCATGGCAGCTTACACATACGCCAACAGCAAGAACGTCGTCGACGGTATCGGCGACCAAGTCACTTCAGCATTCAACACCAACACATTCGGCGTCAACGGCTCGAACGCCCAGGAACTCGGCTACAGCTCATACGTATCGCCTAACCGTATCCTCGTCGCCCTCAACTGGACATTCAACTCTGGCAAACGTTCACAGGAATCAATCTCCCTTTACTATGAAGGTGTGAACCTCGCATACGTCAGCGGATACAGCTACTCACGCTACAGCTACACAATGACATCCAATGTCAACGGCGATGGTGGCGCAAATTCTCTTATCTACATCCCGACAACATCAGAATTGTTCGCAAAGGACGCAGCAGGCGAATATGTCATGCCATTCGTCAGCGACGCAAACCGTCAGGAATATGAAGACTTCATCAATGGTGACAAATACCTCAGCAACCACCGTGGACAGTATGCTGAACGCGGCGGCGTTATCGCTCCAATGCACCATGCTTTCAACTTCAAGTATGAGAGAACCATCGGCCTTGACAAGGATAACTACTACAAACTCACATTCGGTATTGATGTCAAGAACGTTGCCAACCTTATCTACAGAGGCTGGGGTAGCTACAAAGAACTCAGCTCTTCAGATATCATCGCATACAAAGACAACAAATACACATTCACAGGTCCGAAATGGAATACATACGCCGGCACATTGTCAACATGGTCAGCCGCGCTTAACCTCCGTTTCTCATTCTAACGAACTGAATTATTCAGGAATCAAAAAGCACCTCTTGCGAGGTGCTTTTTTTGTACAATAAATTATATGTATTGAATAAAAAACATAATATTTTGTTCAATACAACTTTATTATTGAATAAAATTTGTATTTTTGCGTCAAAATTTAACCACCGATGAGGACAATACTTTTAAATCAGCGAAAAGAACGCGACGAGCTGCTGGCACAGCATTATTTGATGCGTCATACGATTTATGATTTTGAACAGCTTCTGCAAAGTCACAACATAAAATTGCTGACAGGGCCGCGGCGTGTGGGAAAATCAACACAAGCACTGCTAATGCTGAAAGACAAAAACTTTGCTTACCTGAATTTCGACGACAACGGATTGTTGAACAAATGGGATGAAGATTTAGTAATGCAGCTGCTTGACGAGATATATCCTGACTACGAATATCTCCTGCTTGACGAAGTTCAAAACGTAAAGGATTGGGATATATGGGTCGGCAAACTGTTTCGCAGAGGTGTCAACCTTGTCATAACCGGCAGCAATGCAAATATGTTGTCTGGCGAGATGGCGACTGTGTTGACAGGTCGCTACCTTGAGGTGACAATGCTGCCTTTCAGCCTTGAAGAGACGTTTGAATGGAATAAAATTGACGTGAAAAACATCAGGGAAGAAGAAAAAGCAACCGTGTCTGCCATCCGCGACCAATACCTGCGTCAAGGCGGATATCCCGAATCAGTCATGCAGAGGTCTGTCGCAAAAAGCTATCTTCACAGCCTGTTCGACTCCATCGTGCTTAAAGATGTTGTCAGACGGCATAAGATACGTAATGTGACCGATTTGAACAACGTGGCCGACTTTCTTCTCTCCAATTTCTGTAATCCGTTGAGTTATAATGATGTATGCGACGACTTGGGGCTAAATAGTGTAAGCACAACGAAGAAATTCATGGATTATCTGCACGAGCCATATCTGTTTTATTATCTGCCGCGCTATAACAATAAGTTGAAATTAATGAAAAAAGCACCGCAGAAAGTCTATGTCGTTGACAACGGATTCGTCACCGCAAATGCTTTTAATGTAGGTGAAAATCTCGGACGCCTGCTTGAGAATCAGATATTTGTCGAATTGCTGCGCCAAGGATACGATACGGTGAACACTTTGTTCTACTATCGTTCGCGTAACGACAGGGAGACTGATTTTGTCATCCGTGAAGGCTCACGCATAAAAAAGCTCATTCAGGTTTGTTTTGATGTGAGTTCCGGAAAAACAGTGAAACGCGAGACCGACAGTCTTATCGAATGTGCTGAAGAACTTAACTGTTCCGACCTGTTGATTGTCACTGACCACGACGAATTCACCATTGAGAAAAATGGGTTTATAATCAATGTTGTGCCGTCGATGAAATTTCTCTCTAATAATTTGTTGTCTTAAAAAAATGAGGAGCCAAGTGTTTTTTCGGACACTTAACTCCTTCTCCGCGTACCCCAGCTGGGAATCGAACCCAAATCTAAAGTTTAGGAAACTTCCGTTCTATCCGTTGAACTACCGGGGCAACTTTTCGGCTGCAAAGATACTAATTTTTTCAATCAGCTGCTATTTATATTTTCTAATTATGTAACTTTGCAAAGTTTTTGAAATTATGAATAAAAAACTTTCCAAGTCGTTGTCTTACATCGCGTTTCTCGCTCTCGGACTCGCCCTTATGTGGCTGAGTTTCCGCAATGTGAACCTACATGAGCTCTGGGACGACGTGAAATCAGCGGATATTTCGTGGCTTCTGCTGAGTTTGGTGTGCCTTGCGGCTTCACTTTTTTTCAGGGCGTTGCGCTGGAACATACAGATTGAGGCGATGGGCTACGCGACGCGTGCGTCTTCGACCTACGGGGCCGTGCTGATAGCGTATTTCGCCAACTGCATCTTCCCGCGCCTTGGCGAAGTGGTGCGCTGCTCCGTCCTAAAACGCAAGGAAAACATCCCGTTCGACAAGAACCTCGGCAGCGTCGTCTCCGAACGCATCATCGACCTATGCGTGCTGTTCCTGCTCGCGTTCTTAGTCATCGTCTTTCAATGGCAGCTGCTCGGAAGTCTCATCACCTCATGGATGATACCTTTAATTAATAAGGTGAAAGAAAACATCCTGCTTGGAATAGTCATCATATTTGTTGTCATGGCTCTCGTCATTGTCATCGTAAAACTTTGCAAGAAGAGCAGCCGCCTCGCGAAGATATGGCACGGCTTCGTTGACGGCATCAGAAGCGTCGTCACGATGAAAAGGAAGTGGCGTTTTATCCTTTACACGTTAGGGGTCTGGGGATTTTATGTCGTCATGACATGGCTGCCTTTTTACATGCTGAGCGAGACGTCGCAGCTTGGTTTCGTCGAGGCTGTCACGCTTCTCGGCATCGCGACATTAGGCGTTGTGGCGCCTGTCCCGGGCGGCATCGGCACATATCATTTCATCTGCATAACGCTGCTGAGCGGTTTCTACGAAATCTCCGAGCAGACCGCCGGCTCCTTTGCAGCATTAAACCACGGCTCGCAGATGATTTTTTACATCATCACCGGAGTCGTGGCTTATGTCGTCATGATGTTTTTTGATAAAAGAAAACCAAGCAACGAATGATTAATCTACGTATTCGTAGGTGTATGTCGTGACGGTTCTTGTCCTGTAGTTACTACCCCAACTTGCATGTGTCCAGTTTTTGACGGCCTGTGTCGGATAGTTTTTGCTGTTGTAGCTGTACTGATAGGTAATCGGTCCTTCGTCAAAGTCGATGTCGGTACAGTTGTTTTTTGACATCGCGCAGGCAAACTCTTCAACATTATTCATCATGAAAAACAGCATTGCATCAGGTCCGAGATATGGATTGTTGCCATTGTCGTATGAACCGAATCTTGATGTCCAACCATCTGTTACCATTCTTATAACATTGTCACCATCCCAATAAAATGACATGGTTTGATTATCAGTGCCGTAGTCGTCTTCAATCTCTGCATCAATTTTTGAAAGTTTGTTGTTTGAATAGGACATAGTATAAACGACATGTTCATCGTTGTATTCTCCAACATAACATTCAATCCTGCTAATTTTACTACCGGAATAACTGACATCAAGGTGTAAACCGTCAATAAGCACCTCTGATATCTTTTCTCCATCGTACATGAAATCATAATATGTAGGCGAATAATTGGGTCCATCGAAATAATCCCTGATGCTTGTTATCTTGTTACCGTCCCATGTGAAGCTTTCCTTTTTGTATTTATCACCGTATGTTGTCTCCGCGACATGCCACGTGGCACCTCCGTCTGTGGTTTCTTCTCTGTAGGTGATTTTTTCTTCCCACACTGCACTCAATTTCGCTCCGATAGTCTGTGAGCCGCCGCCCGGTGTGCCGCCATTGTTGCTGTCCTTGTCTTTGTTGCACGATGCAAGGCAAATCATGCAGATTGCCAATGCTGATAGTAATACTTTTTTCATTTTGTATGAGTTATAGTTGATAATTATAAAATTTTACGCCGCAAAGTTACCTTTTTTTTTTAATAATGCTTATTTTTGCAAAAATTTTTTATGAACTATTTCAAGAATATCAATAACAAAATCCTTGACGAAGAAGGTCTCGCGAATTGGCTTGAAGAATGTCGCCGCAGCGGGAAGAAGATAGTGTTTTCCAACGGCTGTTTCGATATTTTACATCGCGGCCATGTTGAATATCTCTCAAAAGCCGCCGCGAAAGGCGATGTCCTCATAATCGGCTTGAACACCGACGCCTCAGTGAAACGGTTGAAAGGCCCTACACGCCCCGTCAACGATGAGAAAGCCCGCGCCTTCGTGCTCGCGGCATTAGAATTTGTCAACGCGGTGACGCTTTTCGATGAAGACACGCCCTACCAATTAATTAATAAGGTGCAGCCCGACGTTCTCGTGAAAGGCAGCGACTACAGACCTGAAGACATAGTCGGCTACGACATCGTGACGGCGAAAGGCGGTCGCGTCGAGACAATCGAGTTGGTGGATGGGTTCTCAACGACAAAAACTATTGAGAAACTCAGCAGATAAGAGAGAATTATATACTTTTGCAAATTATAAATTTTGAATATCATGACTCCTTTATACCCAGTCATCAAGCTTCACAAAGGCAAAGACGATGCCGTGAGGCGTTTCCATCCATGGATCTTCTCCGGCGCGATAGAATCAGGTCCTGAAGGCCTTCAAGCCGGTGATATTGTGACAGTTACAGACAATAACGATGAGATTATCGGCACCGGTTTCTGCGAGGCGGGCAATATCGCCGTGAAACTCCTCTCATTTGAAAACACAAAAATCGGCGCGATGTTCTGGCAGCAACGCCTTAACGCTGCCTTTGAGACTCGTAAAGCCCTCGGATTTATTGATAATCAACATACTAACTGTTACCGTCTCGTCCACTCTGAAGGTGACGGACTTCCGGGACTTATCATTGATATTTATGGGAAGACCGCTGTCATTCAGGCGCAGACCGAAGGAATGGCGTTGAACATCAAGGCGATAGCTCTCGCCCTTGAAGCAATTCCTGATTTGAAGCTCGAAGCCATTTACAACAAGAGTTCCGAAGCCATGCAACGGATGGGCAAGGACGCTGTTGATGACGGCTATCTCCTTGGCGGAAAATGTGAGGATTTTGTCCTCGAAAACGACTCCAAGTTCCTGGTTGACTGGGAGGAAGGCCAGAAGACGGGTTTCTTCCTCGACCAGCGTTGCAACCGCGATCTGGTGAGAAGACTCGCGAAAGACCGCACCGTGCTGAACACTTTCTGCTACACCGGCGGATTCTCGGTCACGGCACTGAAAGGCGGCGCAAGACAGGTCGTTTCCGTTGACAGCTCGAAGAAAGCCATTGCAGTCTGCGAAAAGAACATCGAATTGAACGGATTTTCAAAGGAAGAAAATCCGAGCATTGATGAAGATGCCAAGCTTTATCTTCAGAATATGCCTGAAAATCAATTCGATATGATTATCCTCGACCCACCGGCGTTTGCAAAGAATCACAAGTCACTGCATCGCGGACTTCTCGGATATAAGTTCATCAACAAAGAAGCAATAGGGAAGATAAAAGACGGCGGACTGCTGTTCACTTTCAGTTGCTCGCAAGCCGTTGACAGGGCTCAGTTCCAAAGCATCGTGATGGCGGCGGCAATCGAAACCGGCAGGAAAGTCAGGATTCTGCACCAACTCTCGCAGCCGGAAGACCACCCAATAAACATCTACCACCCTGAAGGCGCTTATCTCAAAGGTCTTGTCCTTCAAGTAGGGTGAAGGTGCTAAGGAACTTGAGGTAATTAGTAATTTGAGGAAAACTTCGTGAAAATTCGTGAAATTCGTGGTGAAACTTCGTGGTGTTTATCACTCCGCAAACAGATTTTCAAACCGGAACTTCTCTCCGTCGAAAAGTCCTTTGTCGCTGAGTTTCAACGACGGTATGACGAGCAACGCCATGAATGCCATCGTCATGAACGGTGCGTTGAGCGTGGTGCCGAGTTTCTTCGCGAAAGCATCGACATCCTTATATGCTTCAGCCACGACATGACCGTCGCCGTCGTTCATAAGCCCTGCAACAGGCATCGGCATCGTGGTGCAAACCTCCTTTGAATACGCTGTGATGCCGCCTTTATGCATAACTATCTGATTTACAGCGGCTGCCATCTCTTCATCGCTGCAACCGACAACGACGATGTTGTGGCTGTCGTGGGCTATGCTCGACGCCAAGGCACCTCTCTTCAACCCGAACCCTTTGATGTAACCTATCGCCGGCTTCGACTTTTGGTATCTGTTTATCACCGCAATCTTCAGGATGTCGGTGTCGTGGCGGTCAACAACGATTCTGTTTGTGACCAACTGTCCGGGGATGACTTCTATGGCGTTGACCTTCTTGTCGTTATCCTCAATGTAAAAGTCTTCGGCAGTGACAAATTCAGCATTGAAGTTGTTGATTGGAGTCGTCGTAAGATGAGCGAGTTTGCTTTCTCCGTTTTCAGCGACAAGCTCACCGTTGATGTAAGTTTGCAACACATTGAAATTCTTGAAGTTATCAATGACGATGAAGTCGGCGGGGTCGTTTTTTTGCAGAAGACCGATGTTCATTTTATAATGTTCAACAGGTGCTGCTGTCGCCGCTCTGATTACGTCGAATTTATCGTAACCCAATGATATTGCTCGTTTTACTGAGTTATTTATATGATATTTGACGAGGTCGTCAGGGTGGCAGTCGTCGGTGCAGAACATTATTTTGTCGGGGCAGATGTTGAAAAGCGGGACGAGGGCGTCGAAGTTCTTGGCCGCGCTGCCTTCGCGTATCAGGATTTTCATGCCGAGTTCGACTTTCTCAAGTGCCTCTTCAAGAGTGAAGCATTCGTGGTCGGTTGTGATGCCTGCCGATGCGTATTTCTTTGCGTCGTCGCCCGTCACGCCCGGCGCGTGTCCGTCGATGGGTTTGTTGTGGCGTCTTGCGGCTTCGAGTTTCAGGTGAACCTCTTCGTCATTGAAGATGACCCCTGGGTAATTCATCATTTCTCCAAGGAAGTAGATGTCGTCCATCGCCATCAACGTCTCGATGTCGTTGTGGTCGAGGACCGCGCCGGAAGTCTCGAATGTCGTTGCCGGGACGCAGCTCGGCGCGCCGAAATGGAATTTGAACGGGACGCGTCTGCCGTTGTCAATCATGAAACGCACTCCGTTGATGCCCAATACGTTGGCTATCTCATGCGGGTCGCAGACCGCCCCGACGCTGCCGTGGACCACCGCCATCCTCGCGAACTCCGATGGCACGAGCATCGAACTCTCGATGTGAATGTGTGCGTCAACAAAGCCAGGCATGATAATGCGTGTCTCGTAGTTTTGCTCCTCAACGATGTCGGCGATCTTGCCGTTTTCAACTGTTACTGTTCCCGGAAATATTCTTTTTCCGACAACATCCATTATCTGACCAGAAATCTTCATCACTTTTAACTTTTTAACTTTCAAACTTTTAACTTTTTAAAGCTCCCAATGTTCATCTAAATCAATATCCCAGTTTGCCTTGACTTCGAGTTCTGTCTTGTAGAAAACGACTTTCTCCGGTTGAATCTTTTTCATGAAATTGCCCGGGCTCCACATTCCGTTCGAGTCGGAGTCCAAAATCGCTTTCAATTTATATTTTCCCGCGTCAAGGTATTCAAACTCAATCTCTTGCGTCTCTTTAATGACTTTGCTTTGAAGGATTTTGTCGCCGCTTAACAGTTGAACGACTACTTGCGGCACGTTTTCAGGCACTTCTACGGTGAGGTAAATGTTACCGTATTGCGATATTTCAGGCACCGTGATGTCTAATTTTGTCGTGTCGTTCGTCAGCCCGCTGATGCCGAAAAAGACCGAATCAGGAATGATAATCTTGTATTTTCCTTCCGGCTCGAACCTTTTCTCAACTTTATATTTGAAACCGCACTCATCGTATTTTGTAAACCGTAAATCATTGAAAATCGTGTCTTTACCATCAATAAACCACATCGTGTCGCGCATCACGACATCAACGACAGGTTCTTTGAACGAGAGGATGAGCGGCTGTTCAGGTTTCAGTTTTCCGCCTTTGGCGTTGTTTAACACCTCAAGCCGCTTGACGGTCTCCTCGTCTTTTGCCCTGCGTCTGTTAGGCTTCACCGAAGCACGTGGCTTCAGACTGTAATGCGTTGTGTCGTTGATGGTGTCATAGCTCATGTTAATCCAGAGGCTGTCTTTCACAGGCGTGAAATAGAACGAAACAGTGTCTTTTCTCGTTGAAAACACCTTCATGATATTGAAGCTGTCGGGCAGCTCTTCGCAGATGCTAAGATTCACGTTGTCAGCTGGATAGCGGAAGACAAAGCGCAGCAGCCCGTCCTTGACGAGTTCTTTCTTCAAAACTTTCTGAACCGAATCCTCTTGGACAAAAGTTCGTATTTGATATAAAGTGTCGTCTGAATCTTGTATTGTGATAATCGAGTCTGTCGCTGTTGTAATAATGGAATCTGTTACTATTGTATCAGCAATAGTTTGATTTACAGGGATATACAATGGTTTGACCATTTCTGGATAAAACCCGATTTCCTCATTTGGAAGGTCAAACAGCATGTTTGAGTTTGCATCTTTCAAGGCGAAAAGGAGGTAGTTCTTGTCGGCGAGGCCTGTAAGCATGAAATTGCCTTCTTTGCCGCTTTTTGCCACATAGTTTGGGGTTACAAAAAACGGGAGCGAGTCGAGTGGAAGCGTGTCGTTTTCATCGGCATATAGCATGACGAAGAAGTCTTCGCATTCTTTCAATGTCTCCGCCGAGACTGTCTTTCCAGCCAATGAGAGCGAATCGACGGTGTTGCCAGTCGAGAATGTAAACACATAGTCTTTCAACACGTTACCTTCGTGCAAATCCTTAATCGCCGACCCGAAATTGATGGAATATGTCGTTTCAGGTCTTAAGTCGTCTTCGAATTTTATGGTAAGAACCTTGCCTGTCAGACGGAAATAAGGAGATTTCTTCTGCGGCGGCGAAATCAAAATATTCTTGCTTGCGTTGTCAAGCGTGACGTACTCGTCGAATGTTATATGAATGGTCTTGCCTTTTACATTTTTTGAAAAGTTTTCAGGATTGGTTTCCACAACAACAGGGGGAAAAACGTCTTTCGGGCCTCCACTTGGAGAAACGGCATTCGCACACCCATTGACAATCAATGCGATAGTAATTAGAAATATGTAGTATATGCTTTTTTTCATGCCGCAAAATTAGTAAAAAAAAACGAACTTCCGTAAGCTAAAATTATGTATTTTTGACGATAAAAATATTCAGTAATATGTGGAAAAACTTATTTTTATTTGTGATGGCGTTTTTTGGATTTTTCGTTAATAATATAAACGCCCAAATCACCGAGGTGTCAGGTGAACAAAATGGCACGTGGAATGGTACAATTATGCTTATGGGTGACGTATATGTCACTGATAATCTGACTATTGAGCCTGGGACGCATGTTCTTTCCTCGAAGAATTTCAGCATTAATGTGGAAGGTGTGCTGAACGCGGAGGGCACAGCCGACAATATGATAACTTTTTCCGTCGCCGATACGACAGGATTCGCTGATTATGAAATACTTAACGGCGGATGGGGCGGCATTGAGTTCAGAAAAAGCGGCGATGTCGTCTTGAAATATTGTGATTTCTCATACGGCAAGACTCCGCTCGGCGGCAACGGCGCAAATATCAGGTTCATCAGTGTTCAAAACGCCAAGGTGCACAACTGCGTGTTTCACGACAATATCTTCCGTGCGAAAGGTGGCGGAATCTATGCATCACATTCAAATGTTGAAGTCGTTGACTGTGAAGCATATAACAATCAAGGCTATGGTTATGACGGCAGTTATACCTACGGCGGCGGCTTCTTCTTCATCAACTGTGATGTCGTCGTCGAAAATATCGTCTCACACGACAATTACCTTCCTGCCGGCTACGGCGGCGGCTGCAGTTTCGACAGCTGCAGCGTGGTTCTGAATAAGGCTGTCTTCTATAACAACTTTGCGACAAACGGCGGCGGACTCGGACTCCAGCGAAGCAAACATCTTGATGTGAAAATGTCGAACGTCTTGGCCTACAATAACGAAGTGATACATTACGGCGGCGGGATGGCGATGGCGACGGCAAGTCCGGAACTCACCAATTTCACCCTTGTTGAAAATATCTGCGGTGGTGGCGGCGGTGCAGGCATGCAAATATCTTTCGAGTCTGACCCAATTATCAATAACTCAATCATTTACGGAAACCATGCCAAATATACTGATCTTTCCGGCAATGAATATGAATATTACTACGGCTCGCAGATCTGGCTCTGGGGCGACGACAACTGGCCGCTGTTCCAAAATGGAAATGTTCAATACGGCCTCGACTCGATTTTCCATAATCCTGATTTCTTCACCGAAGAATACTATCGCGACATGATAAATGAAGATCCTTTGTTTGTGGACGCTGATAATCATGACTTTAGGCTGACTGAAAACAGCCCGTGCGTCGATTCCGGATTGGCCGACATGACCGGCTGTTTCGTTCCGGAGACTGACCTTCAAGGCGGTCCGCGTATCTACAACGGCAGAATTGATATGGGCTGCTACGAACTGAGCGATTATGGAGTGAATGAGGTCGAAAATAATGACAATGATGTCATAGTCTCTCCTAATCCAATGAATGACAATAGTTTATGCGTGATTAATATAGACAGAACGGCAAATGCGGTCATTCGTCTTGTTTCGCTCGATGGCAAGGAAACAAATAAGAAAGTCTATCAAAACCTTGTTCCTGGTGAAAACGTCATTCCGCTTGGCGAGCTTGTCCGCGATGTTGAAAAAGTAAATAGGATGTACTTGTTAATTATTGATATTCAAGATTATAAGTATTGCAAAAAGGTGATTTACTGATATGAACAAGTTTTTTACTGAAAACAAAAAGACTCTTGGCGTTGTCCTTTGCATCGTTGCCTTCGCTTTGATAACGTTAATTTATTTCTCTCCGATAATTCAAGGGAAACGTATCAAGCAGCATGATGTTGAGATGCACAAGGGGATGTCGCAGGAAATCGTTGATTACAAGGCGAAAACCGGCGAACAGAGCCTTTGGACAAACTCGATGTTCGGCGGTATGCCCGCATGGAACATCAGCGTGACGCAAGACAGCAACCTGATGAATTATGTGCACAAGGTGCTCAATGTCGGCTTCCCGCATCCGATAGGCGCGGTGTTTGTCAGCATGTTGGGCTTCTTTATCTTGCTTCTCGTGTTGGATTGCAAAATCTGGGTGAGTTTCATCGGCGCGCTCGCATACGGTTTCACCTCGTACCTTTTCATAGTAATCGGTGCCGGCCATAACTCAAAGGCTATGGCAATGGCTTACATGGCTCCTGTCATCGCGGGTATCTTGCTGACATACAAGGGGAAATATCTCTGGGGTGCGGTGCTGACAGCAATAGCATTGGCCCTCGAAGTACGCGCAGGACATCTTCAGATAACCTATTATCTGCTGCTGATTGTGATATGCCTCGTGATAGCCGAGTTTGTCGAAACGGTAAGAAAGAAAAAATATCTTGAGTTTTTCAAGGCGAGCGGCATCTTGGCCTGTGTCGCAATTATCGCCATAATGACTTGCACCACAACGCTTTACGCAAATTATGAGTTTGGAAAAGAAACGATGCGTGGCAAGCCTGTCTTGACAAAAGACGTTGAAAATCAAACCAATGGGCTTGACCGCGATTATGTCACTCAATGGAGTTACGGAATAGGGGAGACGTGGAGTCTGATGATACCGAATATAAAAGGCGGCGCTTCGGCTTATATCGGGAGCAAAAACGAGGCCCTTGACGCAGCCGACCCGCGTTTCCGCTCGACAATCGCGCAGCAGAGTGCCTATTGGGGCGACCAGCCCGGCACAAGCGGACCGGTCTATGTCGGAGCCATCGTCTGCTTCCTCTTCGTCCTCGGACTTTTCATCGTGAAAGGAAAATACAAATGGGCGCTCCTCGCCGCCACAGTCCTCTCGATACTTTTGAGCTGGGGCAAGAATTTCATGGGATTCACCGACTTCTTCCTCGACTACGTTCCGGGCTACAACAAATTCCGCGCAGTATCAATGACTTTGGTCATCGCCGAGGTGTGTATGCCGCTGCTCGCTTTCCTCGCCTTGGCGGAAATGTTTAGAAATCCTGACTCATTGAAGAAAAACATGAGGTATTTCTGGATCTCCCTCGGAATAACAGGAGGCTTGTGTCTGGTGTTTTATGCTTTGCCACAGACGTTCTTTAACTTCATGAGCAAAGGTGAAGCCTCTCAGTTCCAACAACTTGCGAAAGGGCAGGATGGGGCGATGTACCAGATGTTCGCCACACAACTCGAAAATGTCCGCGTTGCCATCTTTAGGAAAGATGCCTTGCGAAGTATGTTTTTCATCATATTTGCTGCCTTGCTTATCTTGTTGAATGTCAAAGGTAAACTCAAGCCAAACATCATGTTCGCGGCTTTGGCAGTCCTCGTTGTCGCTGATATGTTGACAATCGACAAACGCTATTTGAATGATGATCATTTCATCGATAAGCGTAAATATGACAAACCATTCGCAATGAATGAGATAGATAAGCAGATTCTGAACGACAAGTCGCTCGATTACCGTGTGATAAACCTTGCGACAAACATTTTCAACGATGCGAGTACGTCTTATTACCATAAGTCAATCGGTGGCTACCACGGCGCGAAACTGCGTCGTTATCAGGATGTTATAGATCAATATCTCTCAAATCCAGGTGACGATGACTTCTTCAAGGTGCTTAATATGTTGAATACCAAATATATAATCTATTCAAGAGATAACAGATTGTCTTATTATCCGAATTTTGAGGCTTTCGGAAACGCTTGGATTGTCGGTGATATTCAATGGGTTGCGACACCAAATGCCGAAATTGACGCCATCGCCGCGACAGATGTGAAAAATATAGCAATCGTCAATGAGGAGTTTAAGGATTTGGTCGGGGACTTCGTTGCGACTCCGGCGGAAGGCACTGTCAAACTCGTTGATTATAAACCGAATCAGCTGACGTATAACTTCGATTCATCAAAAGACGAGTTGGTAGTCTTCTCCGAAATCTGGACCAAAAAAGGCTGGACAATGAAAGTTGACGGCATCGAAACCCCGCTGTTCCGTTCCGACTATATCCTGCGTTCAGCGATAATTCCTGCTGGTCAACACGAAATCATAATGCGTTATGAACCAAGGATTTGGAAGGTTGGAAATGCAATTCAGTTCATAACATCATTGCTGATGTTGATAGGCCTGGCATTGGCAATTTATGTCGCCTTCAAGAAAAAGTCCGGAAAATATTCGTGTCATTCGTGAAATTCGTGGTGTGAAGGTAGTTAGGAGTCTGAAGTAGTTAGGCGTTTGAGGAAATATTCGTGTTATTCGTGAAATTCGTGGTGAAAAAAACGTGGTGAAAAATGTTCGTGGTGAGATGAGACGCGTACTAATAATAACATATTACTGGCCTCCGTCAGGTGGTTCCGGCGTTCAGCGTTGGCTGAAGATGTCAAAGTATCTGCCTGAAAACGGCTGGCAACCAGTGGTTTACACCGCCGAAGACGCAGAGTACCCCGTCGAAGACCCGTCATTGCAAAACGATGTCGCACCCGAAGCGGAGGTCATCAGACGCCCGATAGTCGAGCCTTACACTTTTTACAAGCGTTTCCTCGGAATTAGGAAAAGCGAGAAAGTCAAGGCGGGTTTCATCAACGAGGGAAAGAAGAAATCAGGCTGGAAGGAAAAGCTAAGTGTCTGGATACGAGGCAATTTCTTTATCCCCGACGCCCGCTGCTGGTGGATAAGCCCTTCTGTAAAGTTCCTGTCAAAATATCTGAAAGAACATCCTGTTGACGCAATAATTTCAACTGGTCCGCCGCATTCGATGCACTTGATTGCCAAGACGTTACACAAAAAACTGAACATCCCTTGGGTCGCAGATTTCCGTGATCCGTGGACTGACATCGATTTTTATCACGACTTGAGGCTGACAAAGTGCGCCGACAGAAAGCATCATCGTCTTGAGAAACAGGTGCTCACAGAGGCGTCGAAGGTCGTGACAGTCGGCTGGGACTGTGCGAAAGGCCTTGAAAATCACGGGGCCGAAAATGTGCATGTAATCACAAACGGCTTTGATGATGTTCCGGAAAATGGCATCACAGAACAAAGCCAACCGGATGACGTTTTCACCATGTCGCACGTCGGGATTATCGGCGCGAATCGTAATCCCGAAAAGTTCTGGGAAGCTGCCGGTGAAATTGACATTCCTGATTTTAAAATCCGGCTGATTGGACAAACCGACAATTCTGTCATTGAGTCAATAAAGAAAAACAATATCGAGAAATTTGTCGAGATAATTCCATATATTCCTCATAATCAAGTTGTTGAAGAACAACTAAAATCGCACGTGTTGTTGCTGTTCGTCAACAACACACCGAATGCGAAAGGTGTCTTGACAGGAAAGTTGTTTGAATACCTCGCGAGCGGAAGGCCTGTCTTGGCAGTCGGCCCCGAAGACGGCGACTCGGCGAAAATCATCAGTGAGACAGATTCCGGCATCGTTGTTGATTTCGATGACAAGGAAAAGATGAAGTCTGTGATAATGGATTTTTATCAGAAATATAAAGACAATCAGTTGGTTACGAAACGAAGTGAATTGGTGGAGAGGTTCTCAAGAAGGAATCTCGCAAAGGAATATGTCCAACTTTTGAATCAAACAATAGCTAATGGTTGATATGCAACATATTGATAATAAGAGAGTTCTGTTTATCGCCACGAATATCCCGACGGCCAAAAGGAAGTCCAATAAGGTTGTAATGACAATAGCACATAAGCTGTCTGCGAGTTTCGACATCTCCGTTTTGCATCCGTCGGAGATGGCACCTTTCCCGTTGAATCTTCTGAAAAAATACAAAAACCTTTCTGGCTCAAGGCCTTGGAATGATGATGATATACTTGTTAAACCTCTGAAATACATAAGGTTACCTGGGCGAAGATTGTCGTTTCTGCTGCTTCCGTTTTTCAAACGAAAAATAAAAAAATATTTGGAAACGGAAGAGATGCCTTGTCTCACGCATTCACATTATGTGATGCCGGATGGCTATTTTTCATACATGATGAAGCGGCAATATGGGATTCCATACGTCATCTCTTTCCGTGATTCTGATATAAAATTCCTGGAGCTTGACGATAAACGTAAGGTGAAAAAGATGACCATCGAGGTGTTGAAGGACGCCGATAAGGTTGTGGTTCATAATGTTGCACATCAAGCGTTTCTGAAGTCATTTGGCATTGATAGTGAAGTTGTTTCGCACGGTATTGAGAAATCTTTTTTGTGGGAAAAAGATGAATTGAAACCAAAGACAGAGATCACGGTGACGGTCGTCTCTGGATTTATTAAGAGGAAAAACCTCGACTGGATTATCAAAGCGGTGAAATCGTACAGCGGAGATAAATGCTTGAAATTGAATGTCATAGGGAAGGGTGAGCTTGCCGACGATTTGAAAAATCTGGCCAAAGACTGTAAAAACATAAGTTTTTTAGGGCAGATGAGCCACGATGATGTCGGACGGTGGCTTCACGTTTCTGACATTTTTGCCCTGCCGAGTTACCACGAGACACTCGGATTGGTGTATCTTGAGGCTGCTGCGAAAGAAAACGCAGTGATTGCAATGAAAGACACCGGAGTATGGGGTAATTATCAGGATGGTGAGGAAATGCTGTTTTGCGATGATTATCAATCGTTTGAAAGACTTTTACACAATCTGATTGATGATGATGACAAACGCATCTCGTTGTCAGAAAAGGCTTTTGAACGCACCCGAAGCGAATATACATGGAATGTCTCAATCGAGAAATATAAAAAGATTTACGAAAATGTCAGTAAACTCTCTGAAATACAATAAGAAAATCGCTCTTGTGACGCACGTCATCAAGGAAAGAATGATGTTGCTGAGATACTATAAGTTTTTCGCAAAACGTAAAAGCGGGAACATGATTGTTTCGCGTTTTGACTCACGAAGAATGGGTTACGGGTTGAACGACAGGTTGAAATCTATCGTTTCGATGTATGCGCTTTCAAAAGTCTTGAAGGCGGAGTTCAGATGCGAATTTACGCATCCCTTCGACCTTGCCGATTATCTTGTGCCGAACAGATACAATTGGCTTCAGAAAAAGGGCGAGATTAATCAGTCTATATGTGGAACAAAGGTGATTATCGCGCAGGGAGAGCCGGGTGTCGGCAGGATTCTTCGGAGTTTCTCAAGAAAAAGACAGCTTCATGTTTATGCCAACAGGGACTATCTCGACGAGATTAACAATCTTTTCGGCGAGCATTTCGTTTGGGGCGATTTGTTCAACGAGCTCTTCAAACCATCGGAGTTGTTGCAGGATAATCTGAAAAAGTATTCATTTCCAGATGGTTACATCGCATGTGCATTCCGTTTCAGGTCGATTCTCGGCGATTTTGACGACGGCAATTGTGCTGTTCTGAATGATGATGAAAAAGAGAAACTCATAAAACTTTTGAAAAACAAAATCATCGAACTCAGAGAATCGTCACGAAAGAAAGTCTTTGTCACGTCCGACAGTCAGAAATTCCTGTCAAGTCTCAGCGACTTGGACGATGTTTTCACCAACGAAGGGCGGATTGCGCATATCGATAACACTTCAACATCAAATGACGAGGCATATCTGCGGACGTTCATGGACTACTACATGCTTGCCAATTCGGAGCATATTTACAGCGTCGGCACGTCGCAGATGTATAAAAGCCAATTTCATGAATATGCCGCAAAACTGAATGGCATCCCGTTTGAGCGAATAGAACTTTGATGTTATATTTCTTTTTGTCGGTGACGGTCTTGGAAATGCTTTTCCGTTACCGGCAACTCATGCATAAACGTGTATTACTTGTTCATTGCGTTTATGACCGCCTTTTCAATCTCTTCGCCACGGATGCCACGGTCGAGGATGATGCCGTCTTCCCCGACAAGCATAATCTCAGGAATCCCGTTGAAACCGTAAATCTCGGATGCAATATTCGCTGTATCAATGACTTGAGGATATTTTATTCCAAGCTGATCGACCATTGCCGCATGTTTGTCAATCTGGTCCCAGACATCAACGCCGACAACAACAAGGCCTTGACCGGCATATTTTTCGTAAATTCTGATGAGGTTTTCCTTTATTTCCTGCTTGCACGGGCTGCACCACGAAGCCCAGAAATCGACGACTGCCAGCTTCCCGCCGATGACATCACTCAACTTGCCAATTTCCTTGGTTTTGAAGTTAATACATTCAAAATCAACATATTGTTTGCCTTCTGATGTCGCTTCATTGGCGATAAGCCTTTTAATTTCCGCATTGAGTCTCTTGTCGTCCTTCACTATTGAGCCTTCTGCATCACGGCAGTTAACTAACTGTTCTACAGTAGGTTCCGATTCGAGAAGCTCCGAAATGGCATATCTTGCAAGCACTTGATCCTTGAATTCCATGAACATCTTTTCTGATGCAACGTTGGATTTCTTGACAAAACTTTCATATAATTCATCAAAACGATTCGAGATACTGTCTCTAAATTCTTGATTGTCAGAGTCGTAATATAGTTCGATGATTTTTGAGCTTTCTTCCTGATACGCTTTCAAACCGGTTTCCGCATAGAATGCCGAGAGGCGGTCGTTCATCGGAGTGCCCGACAAGACGTGGTCTGAAACGTTCATGTTGATTTTTCCTGGTTCGAGAATGAATGCCATGCCGTTGCGTCTGTCGCCGACGAATGCGACAATGGCGTTGCTCAATGTGTCTTCAAATGTAAACGTTCCGTTGTTAACAACAGCAGAATCAATGGGTTGCGAGTTTCGTGTGTTGATTTTTGCATAGTCGAAAATGTAGATTGTCGAGCCGTTTTCGATACCTTCAATCTGTCCGTTGACCACGTATTTGTTTGTGTTTTTATTTCCGCATGAGAATGCGATGACGGCAATGGCTGCGAATAATAATGTTTTGATTGCTTTCATATTTGTTTTCAATTAGTTAGGTGTAATTTTCAAGAATATAAATTTTAATTATCATCTTCAAAAAGGCGCGAAACAAGTATGAACCCGCTTCGCGCCCTTTTAACTTTCAACTTTATGACTTTCAACTTTATGACTTTCAACTTTATGACTTTCAACTTTAAAGTGCGTTTGCGCCGCCGACAATCTCGATGATTTCGTTGGTGATTGCTGTCTGACGCGCCTTGTTGTATGTCAGGTTCAGCTCCTTCAGCAGCTCCGACGCGTTGTCGGTGGCTTTGGTCATCGAGACCATCCTCGCGCCGTGCTCTGAAGTGAAGTTGTCGAGCAATATCTTGAAAACCTGCAACTTGAGCGATTTCGGGACCAAGGTCTCGAGAATCTCTTTCTTTGAAGGCTGGAAAATGTATTCGACATCGCTCTTTGTCGTTGCGGCTGTCGTCTCTTCTTTGTTTACGATTGGCAGGAATTGCTCTTTCACGAGAATCTGGCTTCCGGCGTTCTTGAACTGGTTGTAAACGAATATGATACGGTCATATTTCCCGTTCACGAAGTCATTCATCAGCTGTTCGGCGAAAGGCAGCGTGTTGTCGTACGTCAGATTGTCGAGAAGCTCAAATTCCGGTTCCAGAAGCGGGTACTTCTTGAACTTCAACGTCTCATATACTTTCTTGCTGACGCACAGGATATCGACGTTGCCTTTGTCGAATTGTGTCTGATAGTTCTCCTTGATGAAACTCACCGTCTCGCGGATCACCGTCGCGTTGAACACGCCGCACAAACCCTTGTTCGATGCCACCGGGATGATGAGGATCTTCTCGTCTTCCACGTGTTCCTTGTGGATTTTCGCATAGACTCCCTCGCTGGAGCCTTGCAGCGACGACGAGAGGTCCTGCATTATCTCGCTGAGTTTCGAGGCGTACGGACGGAGTGACATGATTGCGTTCTGCGACTTGCGCAGCTTCGACGCCGACACCATCTTCATGGCCGACGTTATCTGCATCGTAGAGTCCACCGAAGCGATTCGTGTTCTGACTTCTTTGAGGTTCGCCATGGCTTGATTTATTTCTTGGTCATCAGTTCGATGATCTCATTGGCGGCTTTCTTCAGCACTGCCGTGATTTCATCGGTGTATTTGCCGGCTTTGATTTCGGCCATCGTCTCCTTGTGCGAGGCGTTGAGCAGGTCGAGGTATTTCTTCTCGAACTCCGCCACATTTTCCGGCTGGATTTTCCTGAGCAGGTTGTTGACGCCGCAGTAGATGATGGCGACTTCCTCTTCAACCTTCAACGGTGACGACTGTGGCTGTATGAGTATCTGCACGTTACGGCGGCCTTTGTCGAGCACTGCCTGTGTCGCGGCGTCGAGGTCGGAGCCGAACTTCGAGAACGCCTCTAATTCACGGAACTGCGCCTGGTCGAGTTTCAGGGTGCCGGCGACTTTCTTCATCGACTTGATCTGGGCCTTTCCGCCGACGCGCGACACCGAGATGCCGACGTTGATGGCCGGACGGATACCCGCGTTGAAGAGGTTGGTCTCCAAGAATATCTGTCCGTCGGTGATGGAGATGACGTTTGTCGGGATGTATGCCGACACGTCACCGGCCTGCGTCTCGATGATGGGAAGTGCGGTCAGCGAGCCGCCGCCTTTGACTTTGCCCTTAAGACTTGCCGGAAGGTCATTCATCTTCGCCGCGATCTCGTCGTTGTTGATGATTTTCGCCGCTCTCTCAAGGAGACGTGAGTGTAGATAGAACACGTCGCCCGGATATGCCTCACGTCCTGGCGGTCTGCGGAGAAGCAACGAGACTTCGCGGTAAGCCACGGCTTGTTTCGAGAGGTCATCGTAGATGATGAGTGCCGAGCGGCCCGTGTCGCGGAAGTACTCGCCTATGGCCGCGCCCGCGAACGGTGCGTAGTATTGCATCGCGGCGGTGTCGGAGGCTGTGGCGGCCACCACGATGGTATATGGAAGTGCGCCGTGGTCTTCGAGGTTCTGCACGATGTTCGCCACTGTCGAGCCTTTCTGTCCGATTGCGACATAGATGCAATAGACGGGTTCTCCTTTGTCGTAGAATTCCTTCTGGTTGATGATGGTGTCGATGGCGATGGCTGTCTTGCCTGTCTGACGGTCGCCGATGATGAGCTCGCGCTGTCCGCGTCCGATCGGGATCATGGCGTCAACGGCCTTGATGCCGGTCTGTAGAGGCTCATCGACGGGTTTGCGGAAGATGACGCCCGGGGCCTTGCGCTCAAGAGGCATCTCCACTGTCTCGCCTTTGATCTCGCCCTTGCCGTCGATGGGGTTGCCAAGGGTGTTGATGACACGGCCGAGCATCCCTTCGCCGACGTTGACCGACGCGATGCGGTGCGTGCACACCACGGTGTCGCCCTCGTTGATGTCGCCTGCGTCGTTGAGAAGCACGACACCGACGTTGTCTTCCTCAAGGTTCAGCACGATGCCCATGACACCGTTTTTCTCGAACTCGACGAGTTCTCCGGCTTCCGCATCCCTCATGCCGTAAACACGCGCCACGCCGTCGCCGACGTTGAGCACGGTGCCTTTCACATCAAGAGTCGCCTTGTTGTCGAAGTTGGTCAACTCATCAAGCAGTATTGCTGATACTTCAGCGGGTTTAATTTTTCCCATATTTTATTTATTGTCTGATTATCAAACTGTTAATTATCAATATCCTTTAACATAAAGATTCTCCGCGAATATCTTCGACAGGTTCTTCAGTTTCGTCCTCACGCTCGCGTCATAAACGTAGTCGCCTCGGCGGATGATGAAGCCTCCGATGATTTTCTCGTCTATATCATTGACAATCTGAATGTTGCCTTTGACGACATCTTTCACGAAATAAAGGAACTTCTGTGTCATCGTCTCGTCGATCTTGACAGCCGTTGTCACCGTCACAACCGCGATGTTGTTGTATTCGTTGTACAGCTCGCGGTATTGCTCATAGACGTCAGCGATGATGTCGGAACGGTTCTTGTCTATTATCAAACTGATGAAATTCAAGGTCTTGTCGGAGACATTGCCTTTGAATACACGGATGAGGATGTCGTTTTTCTTGTTGTCGGTGATGAAAGGTTCGGACAGTATTCTGCGAAGCTCACGGCTCTCGTTAATTGTCTCGGATATGGTTTGCATGTCCGACAGACCCTCGTCCGTCATCTGGTTTTGGATGGCGTATTCGAGGTAAGCCTTGGCGTATCGACGTGTCAAAAGAGTGTCTTTCATGCTGCCTTTTATTTGTTGTTTTCCGTTTCCTTGATGATGTTTTCGATGTAGTCGAGCTGTGCCTTGTCGCTATTGAGTTCTCTCTCAAGGATTTTCTCCGCCACTTTTATTGAGATGTTGGCGATTTCGTTCTTGATTTCCGTCAATGCCGCTTTGCGTTCATTCTCAATGGTTTCCTTGGCGGAATCGACGATGCGGTTTGTCTCCTCCGTGGCTTTTGTCTTCGCGTCCTCGATGATTTTGTCGCGTGTGGCGCGTGCCTCGGTGAGAATCTTGTCGCGTTCTTCGTGTGCTTCCTGGAGGATTTTCTCGTTGTCGGCCTGAAGCTGTCTCATCTCCTCGTGGGTGCGTTCGGCCAGTTCGAGGGCCTCGGTGATCTTCTCCTCGCGTTTCTTCAGTGCGCCCCCGATGATGGGGAAGGCGACTTTGGCAAGGATGAAGAACACGACGCCGAAAGCCAACGTCATCCAGAATATCAAACCGATTTCAGGTTTTATAAGTTCCATTTTATTTCTTTTAAATTATCTTTTTTGAGATTTCTCATTTAAAAACCTCAGATTGCAACCAACCGTTGCAATCTGAGATTGTCCGCTTTTAGGCGATGGCGATGAGCAGGCAGACGACCACCGAGAAAAGTGCGACACCCTCGATGAGAGCCGCCGAGATGATCATGCTTGTCTGGATGCTGCCGGCCGCTTCCGGCTGACGTGCCATTGATTCCAACGCGCTGCTACCGATTTTACCGATACCAAGTGCTGCGCCGATTGTTGCGATACCTGCCGCAAGACCTGCACCCATCTTTGCCAATGGTGCCAGGTCAGCTGCTGCTTTTGCTACTTCTTGTAACATGACTAATAATGACATAACTTATAGTTTTAAAAAGTTTATTTAATTCAAAAATTCAAAATTCAAAAATTTGCGTTTAACTATGATGATGTTCTTTGCATGCCATCCCGAAATACAACGCTGACAGCAGTGTGAAGACGTATGCCTGGATGTATGCGACCAAAAGTTCAAGCACATCGACGAAGATGATGAAGACCAATGAAAGCACCGATGCGCCGGCGCCCCATGCTGCTCCCATCTGCCCGAGGATGAATATCATGCTGATGAAACCTAACACGACGATATGTCCCGCCGTGATGTTCGCGAAAAGTCGTATTGCGAGAACCAACGGCTTCGTCAGGCAACCTACAAACTCGATTATAGGCATCAACGGAATCGGGAGCTTCAGGTAAACCGGCACGCCCGGCGTGTTGAACACGTCTTTGAAATATTCCTTGCTTCCAAAGACATTAGTAATCACGAAGGTGAATGTCGCCAAGACCGCCGTGACCGCGATGTTCCCCGTGATGTTGGCGCCGAACGGGAAGAACGGAATCAGTCCGAGAAGGTTGTTGATGAAAATGAAGAAGAATACCGTTATTAAATAAGGTGTATATCTGTCAACATGCTTCTCGTCGATGGATTTTCTCGCGATGTCGTCCCTGACATACACAAACAGCATCTCAAACAGCGACTGGAGTCCTTTCGGCGCCTTCTCGCCGCGCTTCTTGTATGCGTTCGCCACGATGAGGAACAGCGTGACTAACAACGTGCATGAGATGAGAAGCCCGAAAACGTTTTTCGTGATGGAGATGTCTATCGGCCTTATTTGCTCTTCTCCCTTGAGAATCACGACTTTACCTTTATATTTCCCTTCCGTTGGGATGGAGAATACGATCTCGTCGCCACTGCCTTTTTCAGTGATGGAATATGTGCTGCTGTGCTGGAAATGTTTCGATGAAAACGCGTAGAGATGACCTTCGTTATAGATGATGATTGGCAGGTTGACAGCGACGTGCTTGTCCTTCCAAGTCAGGATATGCCACTGGTATGAGTCGAGGATGTGCTCGAAAATCATCTCGCCGGCATTGAAACTCTCCTCCGTCTCTGTCTGTTCCGAACCGTCAGCCGCCTCACTCGCGTATGAATATGTGTTCATTCCAAAAAATAAACACATTAAGAATGAGATACTTATGATAATTTGTCTTTTTTTCATCTGATCAATAATCTTCAAAACATTTGAATTTGCAAGTTTACAAAATTTATTTTGAATGTCAGTCAAAAAAAATAAAAAAAACGACTGACATTTTGTCAGAATTATGTATTTTTGCATCTCGTTAAAATGAAATAAATTTTTAGGAAATGAAAATATCATACAATTGGCTTAAACAGTACATTCAGTGCGATTTGCCTGCTGAAGAATTAGGAAAAACATTGACCGGAACGGGTCTTGAAGTTGAAGATATGGAACGTTATGAGTCCGTCAAGGGCGGTCTCAAGGGTGTTGTTGTCGGAAAGGTTCTGACGTGCATCGACCATCCGAACTCCGACCATCTCCACATCACGACGGTTGATGTCGGTGCGGCGGAGCCTTTGCACATAGTATGCGGTGCTCCGAATGTCGCTGCCGGTCAGACCGTTTTGGTCGCCACGATAGGCTGCGAGCTTTGGAAGGGCGACGAGTCGTTCACCATCAAGAAAGGCAAGATTCGCGGCGAGGTGTCGGAAGGCATGATATGCGCCGAAGACGAGCTGCAACTCGGCGAGTCGCACGACGGCATCATGGTGCTGCCCGACAGCTTTGAAGCCGGCAAGCCCGCCTCGTTCTATTTCCCTGTGGAAGAAGACTTTACATACGAAATCGGTCTCACCGCCAACCGCTCCGACGCGACATCGCACATCGGCTGCGACCGCGACATCGTGGCGGCTCTCAACCACAAGAACCATACTCATGACTATAAAATCACTCGTCCTTCCGTCGAGGGTTTCAAAGTCGAAAACACAAGCAATGACATTGATGTGGAAGTCGTTGACACCAAGGCCTGTCCCCGCTATTCCGGTGTGACGGTCAGCGGAGTGAAAGTCGGCCCGTCGCCGGCGTGGCTCAGACACCGCCTCGAAGCAATAGGACTCCGCTCAATAAACAACATCGTTGACATCTCGAATTATGTCCTGATGGAAGTCGGACAGCCGCTTCATATCTTCGACGCCGACAAGATCAAAGGCAGGAAAGTCGTGGTGAAATGTCTTGCGAAAGACACGCCTTTCACCACTTTGGACGGCATCCAGCGCAAACTCAGCGACACTAACCTGATGATTTGCAACGCCGAAGAGCCGATGTGCATAGCCGGTGTGTTCGGCGGCCTCGACTCAGGCGTGACAGAGGCTACGACCAACGTCTTCATCGAAAGCGCGTATTTCAACCCGACGTCAATCCGCAAGACGGCGCGGTTCCACGGACTTCAGACCGACGCGAGCTTCCGCTACGAACGCGGCTGCGACCCGAACATCACGGTTTACGCCCTGAAACGCGCGGCACTTTTAGTCAAGGAACTCGCAGGCGGAACGGTGTCTTCGGAGATAAAAGACGTGGTCAACGGCGACTTCACGCCGGTGCGCGTGCAGCTGAAATTCGATTATCTCAATAAGATTGCCGGTCAGAATATCGAGAAAGAAGTAGCTGTCAATATCCTGAAAGACCTTGACTGCCAAGTCGTTGAGCTGACCGACACCTACGTGACAGTCGATGTCCCGACATGCAAGGTCGATGTCTATCGTCCCGCCGACTTGGTTGAGGAAATCCTCCGTATTTACGGCTATGACAATATCGCAATCCCGACTAAAATCAACGCGAGCCTGAACGTCAACAACAAGCCTGATGCCGAGAAATTACAGAAAGAGATTTCCATCATGCTGGCATCTAATGGTTTCTACGAAATCATGAACAACTCTTTGACGAAGTCGGCTTACACCCGCGAGCTCGACAGCTTCGACGAAGAGAAGAACGTGAAGATAATGAACCCGTTGAGCAGCGACCTCGATGTCATGCGCCAGTCGCTGATGTTCGGCGGCCTCGAAAGCATCGCGAGAAACCAGAACTTCAAGACGTTTGACATGAAGTTCTTTGAGTTTGGAAATACATATTTATATAATAAGGAGAATCCGCAGAGTAACGAGAAACCGTTGAACCCGTACAGCGAGAACTTCCGTCTCGACATGCTCCTCACCGGAAACGATGCTGCCGAATCATGGAACACGAAGCCGCAAAGTCTTGGTTTCTACGACCTTAAGAAATATGTGCTTGCAATCATACACAAGCTCGGCATTAATGTCGAAGAGCTTGAAATGAGAGAAGGGACAGTGTCGCATTACGATTATTCAATTGTCTATTCATTGAATAACAACGACTTGGTCACTCTCGGGAAAATCAGCCAGAAGACATTGAAGATGTTTGACGTGAAGAAGGAAGTGTATCATGCGACATTCGACTGGAACATGATTCTCAAGGTCGTCAAGGGTCTTAAGACCATCAGTTTCAAGGCGTTGCCGAAGTTCCCGAGCGTGCGTCGTGACTTGGCTCTCGTCATGGACAAGAACGTGACGTTTGAGATGGTGAAGAAGGTGGCGATGACCGCCGAGAAGAACATCTTGAAGTCGGTGAACCTGTTCGACATCTACGAAGGTGACAAGATTCCGGCAGGCAAGAAGCAGTATGCTGTCAGTTTCACTTTGCAGGACACGCAGAAGACATTGACCGACAAGGTGATAGAGAAGACAATGGCGAGGATTCAGTCGTCGATTGAGCAACAGTTACAAGCAACATTGAGATAATGGACGTTCAGACGATAAAGCAAAGGTACAAGATCATCGGGAATGACCCTTATCTTAACCGTGCCATTGAGGTGGCGGTGCAGGTGGCGGCCACGGATCTCACCGTGTTCATCAACGGAGAGAGCGGCACGGGCAAGGATGTGTTTCCGCGGATTATCCACGACAACAGTTCGAGGAAGCACGGGCAGTATTTCGCGATAAACTGCGGTGCCATCCCGGAAGGAACCATTGACTCTGAATTGTTTGGCCACGAAAAAGGCTCTTTCACCGGCGCCGTCGATTCCCGTAAGGGTTATTTTGAGGTCGCTGATGGCGGCACGTTGTTCCTCGATGAAGTCGGAGAACTGCCGTTGGCGACGCAGGCCCGTCTGTTGAGGGTCTTGGAAAACGGTGAGTTCATCAAAGTAGGCTCGTCGAAGGTACAGAAGACCAACGTGCGTGTCGTGGCGGCTACGAATGTTGATATTCCCGAGGCGATAAAAAATGGCCGATTCCGCGAGGATCTTTACTACAGGCTCAACACAATCCCGATTTCGATACCTCCGCTCCGCGAGAGAAAAGGAGATATAATGCTGTTATTCAAGAAGTTCGCCTTTGACTTTGCGGAGAAATACCATGAGACGCCGATAAGCCTCACGCCGGAAGCGCAGTTGATGTTCGAGAATTATCGCTGGGACGGAAATATCCGTCAGCTGAAGAACGTCACCGACCAGATATCCATCATGGAGAAAGAGGAGAGAGTCATAACGCCTGAAGTCTTGGCGGGCTACCTGCCGAAACAGACGTCACTGCCGATACTGGCTGGCGAGAAAGATCACGATTTCTCGGAGCGCGACATATTATATAAGGTGCTTTTCGACATGAAGAAGGACCTCATGGAGTTGCGCAAGACCGTCGATGACCTCACTAACGGACAGGTCGCGGCGGCAAACTCGGTCGAGAAGACGGCTCCGTCAATCACCCCGATTTATGGCAAGGTGCTTAATGTCGCCGAAGATGATGACACTCTGATTTTCGACTCGGCTCAAGACGCCGAGGCTGAGTTTGTTCCGGCAAAGCAGGTCATCGACAATCTGTCGTTGCAAGACAAAGAGAAAGAGGTGATTATCAAAGCGTTGAAGAAATATAAAGGCAAGCGTCGTGAGGCTTCCAACGAGTTGGGCATCAGCGAGCGGACGCTTTACAGAAAGATTAAGGACTACGGAATAGACATGTAATGAAGAAGATTCACACCTTATTAATATTGGTTGTTGCGTTTTTGCTGACGGGCTGTGGCGTCTATTCATTCACTGGCGCCAGCATTCCGGCGGAGGCGAAGACCGTCTCGGTGCAGTATTTCCCGAACAACGCCAATCTTGTCCAGCCGATGCTCAGCAGCGTGCTGACCAACACTTTACGTGATTATTTCATGAATCAGACCTCGTTGGCGGAGGTGGAAAACAACGGTGACCTGTCGATTGAAGGCGAAATCACCGATTATGTGACAGCCCCGACTGCCATCACTGGCGACCAGACGGCGGCGTTGAACCGCCTGACAGTCACGGTGAATGTCAGGTTCTTCAACAAATACGACGAGTCGAAGAATTTCGAGCAGAAGTTTTCACAGTACGAGGACTATTCAAGCACTCTTGACCTTAACGCCGTCCAGGATCAGCTGATGGAGACGATAGCCGAGAAGTTGTGCGAGGATATTTTCAATAAGGCGGTTGTAAACTGGTAATTATCATGATGTTACAAATCGCTTCATTGTTTTGAACGAAGTGAGAAGTCTCATCTGACAACGTTTTTATGTGAAACTTCATTTGAATTGACGGATATAGATTTTAAATTATAAAAAAAGTATTGCAGATTGGAACAGACAAGGTTAATGGGTTTGGTTGAGCGTCCAGATATGATTGAGAATCAGGATGTTGAAGAGCTTGAGATGCTGCTTCGGCGTTATCCGTATTTCACGGTGGGGCAGACGTTGCTCGCCGTCGGTCTGTATGCAGATGCCGATGAGAAGGCGAACAGGCAGTTGAGGTTGGCGTCGTCGATGTCACCCGACAGGAACGTGCTGCGGAAACTCTGCATCCAACTCCCCGATGAATACACGGAGGAGGTGCGTGAGGTCAAGGGAGAGGCGACGGAGATAATCCCTGAAAAGACACTCGTGATACCGGAAATCAACCTTGGAAGAGACACGGAGGAGCTGAATCGTGAGGTGGCGCTTCTTGAAGAAAAAAGGAAGACCCTCGACGAACTGATGGCAATTATCGAGAGCAAAATCGCGCAGTTGGAAAACGAGAAAATCGAGCCGAAGAAAGAACCGGAAAAATTGACAAAATCGGAAATTATCGACAAATTCATAGCAGAAAATCCGTCGATTTCACGACCGAAACAAGAGTTTTACAACCCGATTTCGGCTGCCCAAGACTCCGTTGTCGATCAAGAGAATATTGTAAGTGAAACATTAGCAACGATTTACGCCAAGCAAGGATACCTTGAAAAAGCAATTTCAATTTATGAAAAATTAATCTTGAAAAATCCAGAAAAAAGTATTTACTTTGCAGGTCAAATTTCTGAGTTAAAAAATAAGTTAAACAATTAATATTTTAAGACAATGTACGTAACAATTTCAGTATTAATCCTTATCGTCAGTTTCCTGATGATGTTGGTTGTTTTGGTGCAGAATTCAAAAGGTGGCGGTCTGGTTTCCAACTTTTCATCGCAGAATCAGATTCTCGGCGTGCGCAAGACGACGGACTTTCTTGAAAAGACAACATGGACGCTCGCAGTTTTGTTAGTGGTCTTCTGCCTTGCATCGAGCTTATCAATCCCGAAGAACGGTGTTCAGAGCGCGGGTCAGGCCGACACACAGATGCGCAGCCAGATTGAAAACACACTTCCGGCAGCACCAGAGGCACCTGTCGCAGAATAAACTGACAAGGAAAATGCAAAAAATGTCAGAATGTCACTCGTTCTGACATTTTTTTTTGTTTTGTCAGTCAAACATCTTTGGAATGAAATTTGTTAAACCCGCGGCGGTTTTCAAATTTTTATGAAATTATAAACGAATAAATCAAACATAAAATCATGGCACAATTGACAATCAAACCTTTGGCGGACCGCGTGGTCATCGCACCGGCAGCCGCAGAACAGAAAACAGCCAGCGGAATCATCATCCCTGACACAGCAAAAGAGAAACCACAGAAAGGCACCGTCGTCGCTGTCGGCCCTGGCACAAAAGACGTCCAGATGACAGTGAAAGTCGGCGATACAGTCATTTATGGCAAATACGCCGGCACAGAGTTCCATTTCGATGGCAACGACTATATGATTATGCGCGAAAACGACATCATCGCGATAATCTAAGTGAAAAGTTCAAAAGTTTTTAAAGTTAAAAAGTAAATATCATGGCAAAAGACATATTATTCAATCTTGACGCACGCGATGGCCTGAAGAAAGGCGTCGATGCTTTGGCAAACGCAGTTAAAGTGACACTCGGACCTAAAGGCCGTAATGTCATCATCGAGAAATCATACGGCGCACCGCACATCACAAAGGACGGTGTGACAGTGGCGAAGGAAATAGAACTCGCCGACCCGATTGAAAACATGGGCGCACAGCTCGTGAAGGAAGTCGCTTCAAAGACCAACGACCTCGCCGGTGACGGCACCACGACAGCCACAGTGCTGGCTCAGGCTATCGTCGCAACAGGCTTGAAGAACGTCATCGCAGGCGCAAACCCGATGGACCTCAAACGCGGTATCGACAAGGCTGTCGCCAAAGTCGTCGCCTCGTTGAAGGAACAATCGGAAATCGTTGGTGAGAATGTCGAGAAAATCCAGCAGGTAGCTACAATCTCCGCTAACAACGACTCAACAATCGGTACACTCATCGCCGACGCAATGAGCAAGGTGAAGAAAGAAGGCGTCATCACCGTCGAAGACTCAAAAGGCATCGAGACATACGTTGACGTCGTCGAAGGCATGCAGTTCGACCGCGGCTACATCTCACCTTATTTCGTGACCGACACGGAGAAGATGGAAGCCGTCTATGACAACCCGTTCATCCTCATCTACGACAAGAAAGTCAGCGTGATGAAAGACCTCCTTCCTGTTCTCGAAAAGACTCTCCAGACAGGCCGCGCCCTGTTGATCATCGCTGAAGACATCGACAGCGAGGCTCTCGCGACATTGGTCGTCAACCGTCTGCGTGGCTCGTTGAAGGTCGTCGCGGTGAAAGCTCCGGGCTTCGGCGACAGGAGAAAAGAGATGCTCGAAGACATCGCCATCCTCACGGGCGGCACCGTCATCAGCGAGGAGAAAGGCTACAAGCTCGAAGACGCGACATTGGCCGAACTCGGTTCATGCGACAAGATTACCATCACGAAGGACAACACGACCATCGTCAACGGTCAGGGTGACAAGGAAAACATCCAAGCCCGCGCAGCACAGATCAAGGCTCAGATTGCGACAACGACATCCGACTACGACCGTGAGAAACTCCAGGAGAGACTCGCGAAGATTGCCGGTGGCGTGGCAGTCATCCACGTCGGCGCAGCTTCTGAGGTCGAGATGAAGGAGAAGAAAGACCGTGTCGAAGACGCTTTGAACGCGACACGCGCAGCCATCGAGGAAGGCATCATCCCGGGCGGCGGCGTCGGCTTCATCCGCGCCATCAAGTCACTCGAGAAGATGAAAGGTGACAACGAGGACGAGACGACAGGTATCTGCATCATCAAACGCGCTTTGGAGGAACCGCTCCGCCAGATCGTCGAAAACGCAGGTCTCGAAGGCTCAGTCGTTGTGAATAAAGTCAGAGAAGGCAAGGGCGACTACGGTTTCAACGCCCGCACCGAGACATACGAGAACATGCTCAAGACAGGTGTCATCGACCCTGTGAAGGTCTCAAGAGTCGCTCTCGAGAACGCCGCTTCAATCGCCGGCATGTTGCTCACGACAGAATGTGTCGTCTCCAACCACAAGGAGGAGAACCCGGCACCTGCAATGCCGCAGATGGGCGGCGGAATGCCTGGAATGATGTAAAAAATTCCCAAATATGAAAAGAAGATGCCGTTTGAAAAAGCGGCATCTTTTTTTGTATAAATCTTCCGCCGAATAAATTTTTTTGTATTTTTGCGCCGTCATTTGTCGGGGTCCGCGAGGGCTTAGGTGGGTGACAGACATATTGGAAAGACGTTGTGCTGACGTTTTATCTGCGGCATGTAGAATCTCGCAAGTTCTTAATCGATCGCACGATAAGGCAGTGGGCTGATGTCCAAGGGATTGTTATATATTAAAGGTGTCGCCCGACACTTGATGATATATGCGTTCTGCGTGGGCTTCGACATTGCTTATCCTCGATCGATGGGCATGCGAGAGCCTTACATGCGGGATAGGCAAGGTGCAGATTCCCGCGCTTTTTCTTTTATGTTTTCATGATTTTAAAAATAATGTCCGGTATCGGGAATCTGCCGGCTGAAAAGGTATTATTAATCAAATTGTTTAAATCATGAAAAATTTACATTTACTCGGAATGGCGGCTGTGTTTGCCGTCGCATTGGCAAGCTGCGGAAGCTCGAAGAACTTGGCTGTAGAATCAAGCATCGACAAGCAAACAAGTCTTGAAGGCGAGAAGGTCGTTGTTGAAACCACGAAACTGCAAGGCATCGAAATGGTGGACGATCTCAGCGAAGACGGCACCAAGATGGTCAAGGTGGCATATAAATGGTACGCCGGCATAGGCAAGGCCAACGACAAGCAGACGGCCATTGAGATGGCTGAATTGGAGGCGCGTGCGACGATTTCGCGTGTCATCGAGAACGCAGTGAAGGTTGAGGCTGAAAGAGGGACCGTCGCCAACAACGGAGAAGTGCAGAAAGCCTTGACGTTACATTGGAATCAGATCAGCGTGAGCATCCAAAACGCCTGCGAGCCTTTCGGCGACACCAAGATAGAATACAGTCAGACGACAAAGATGTACACCGTGACACAGAAGGTCGGCGTCCGCGGCGACAAGTTCCAGAAGATGCTGAACAACGCCGGAAACTACAAGCCGAGCAACCTGAGCGGCAAAGACCTTGAAGACTTCGTCGAGGTGAACAAATCTATCATGGAAGCTGCAAAAGGAAACTGATTATGAAAAAAAGACTGTTATTTGCAATGATGCTTGTGGCATCAATGGTGACTGTCACAGCTCAAAACACGGTAACCAAAACGATTAAGACCAACGGTGTTACTATGGTCGAAACTCTCAATGAGGACGGCTCTGAGTTGATACAACGTCCTTACCGTTGGTTTGCAGGAATGGCCGAGGCTGATGTTGAGTCGGTCGCTGTAGAGATGGCGCAACTTGAGGCGTATGCGGCAGTGTCACGCGTTATCGAAAACGCTGTTTCAGCCAAAGCCGAGCGTTCGACTCTCACTGTTGACGGCAAGGTGTCGAAGGCTTTGAAATCGCACTGGGAGCAGATGAGCTTCAGTGTCCAGAAGGCATGTGAGCCGTTTGGTGAATCTGAGGTGACTTACAACGATCAAACAGGCTTGTATTATGTCATCTCAAAGGTCGGCATCCGTGGCGACCGTTACGTGAAACTTCTTGACGGCGCGAAAAACGCCAAGCCCGAAGGTCTTGACAAAGACGAACTGCAAGAGTTCCTTGAAGTTAACGACGCTATCATTGATGCCGCAAAAGGAAACTGAGATGAAAAGATTTTTTGCAATGGCAATCCTGCTGTTTGCAGGGATGACCACCATGGCGCAGAACTATCCGTCGGAATGGGCAAGATATACCTCCGACGGATACTTCCATGACATAGAGAGTGCACAATACAAGCAGGATGCACTTGATTTGGCACGTTCAAACCTTGCCAAGCAGATACAGGTGCGAGTCAAGGAAATCAGTAAAATCGACAAACACGTTGTTGACGGGCGTTCAAGCATTTCCTACAACTCATCAAAGGGCTTCTCGACTGATGTGGATATGAAGCTGGCACAAACGCTGAGCAGTTATGACGGAAACCACGGGAAGTATTACGTGATAGCCTATATCAATAAGGAAGAGGCGTGCAATTTTTATGAAAATGAGATAAAGATGCTCATCAGTAATATTGGCAGCCATATCGCAATAGCTGACAATTATATCAGCGCCGGCTTCAAGACAAAGGCTAAAGAAGAACTCCAGACCACACTGGCGCTGTTCGGCCAAAAAGATGAGCCGCTGTTCTGGCTCAATGTGTTCGGGCTTGATGAAAACAAGATACAACAGTATCTTAATGAGATTAACAGCTACGAACAAACGGTTAAATCGAAGATTGCCGATCTGGAACACGGACTGCGCATCTTCCTCGACTGCAAGTCACCGATGTTCGACGGGAAAAACTATCCGTTGACCGACAAACTCAAAGGCGAACTGAGTGAACTCGGCTGCAGCTTCGTCACATCCGCCTCCGATGCCGACTATGCGGTATATATCAATGCCTATGCAGAGACGGTCTCAAAATCCCCGTTCACAAGCTATGAGGGAATACAGACCTTCTCATACGTCACACGCGAACATGCTACAGTCTCTTTGACAAAAAAGGCGACAGAAGAGGTGATATATACAGACGAAATGTCGGAGAAAGGAGTTGGAACCCGCGATCAGAATAAAGCTGCTTCTACAGGATATGAACAACTCTACCGTAAAATAGCGACTGTGCTGAAGGAGAAAATACAATAGAAACAGAAAAATATTTGACTTTTTAACAACATTTAGCGATGAGAAAACTTCTTACTCTCTGCCTGCTGGCAGTAACAATGTGCGCTGCGGCGCAAGAACAAGTGCAATCAAAACGTGTTGCTGTTCCTGAAATTGTAGACAAAACGGGGCAAGTACAGGACACAATCAAGCAAATGTTACAAAATAGTTTGATATATGCCGTCGCTCGTACACCTGGTTATGAATGTATAGATATGTCTAATAACATTCAAGATGGGAATCAAACAATAAAGCGTGCATCATACTTATTGATAGCAGAAATCATTCCTTTTAAGGGTGACTGTGTCATGGTTAGTGCAAGTTTATTGGATGCGGAAACTGCCCAATTAATCAATGCCATTCCTACGACTATAGTATCAACACAAAATCTTGAAAAATTGAAGGAAACTTTTTCTCAAATCGTCAAAAAGTTGTTATTTCCCGAAGACTGAATGTAGTTAACAAATTAATAAACGTATTATGAAACATATTTTTACTATTTGCCTATTGGCAGTAACGATGTGCGCTGCGGCACAGGAGAAGCGTTTTGCCATGAGTACCCCAAAGGCGGTTGAAGGCAACGTCTCCAAATTTGAGGCGGGTGCATTTGCCTCTGAACTTCAAAAGGCTCTAACCAACAACGGCTACCGCGTAGTGGCAAGAGGTCCTGCGGTTGACGCCATCATCAAAGACTTCGATTTCGAATCAAACAGCAGCCTTACCGACAACGAAAAGGCAAAACTTGCACAACTCAAAAATGTCGATTATATATGTATGTCAGCAGTAATGGAGAAAAACGGCATATACTATTTTAGCGCAACCGTCATTGACAAGGAATTGGGTGAATTTGTGGCGGTGGTTTCGGCTTTCCTTAAGAATTTCAGCGATATTGATTCCGCATGTGAACAGATGGCCGGCGAAATATTAAGTTATCTTGGCGCGTCATCCGGCAATGATTACACGCGTCTGCAACCACCATATCATGATGGAAACGGTTCTTCCCGTTCAGGCGCACACGCTGACTTCACAGAGAACGCATGGGGTATCAACATGAAAATGGTTTGGGTGGAAGGCGGCGACTTTATGATGGGCTGCACGAGTGAACAGAGCGACTGCGAGGCTGACGAACAGAACGTGCGCCGCGTTACCGTTGACGGCTATTGGATAGGAATGCTTGAAGTGACACAGGCGCAGTGGGAAAAGGTTATGGGAACAAGCATTTATCAGCAAAAAAATAAAGCAAATTCCCAATGGTCAGTATATGGTGTTGGTCCTGATTACCCGATGTATTATGTCAGTTGGGACGAGGCGATGGAGTTCTGCCGTCTGCTGAGCCAGAAAACAGGCAAGACATATACATTGCCAACCGAAGCCCAATGGGAATACGCAGCTCGTGGCGGCAACAAAGCCGACGGTACAAAATACGCAGGCAGTAATATGATTGACGCAGTGGCGTGGTACACAGACAATAGTGGCAGCAGTACGCATCCCGTCGGCACAAAGCGCGGCAATGCCCTCGGCATTTACGACATGAGCGGTAACGTATGGGAGTGGTGTAAAGACTGGTACAGCAACAGCTATGTAAGTTATGACACGAACAACCCTACAGGGCCGTCTTCCGGGTCGTACCGCGTGGACCGTGGCGGCAGCTGGAGCGGCAACGCGAGCTACTGCCGCGTTTCGTATCGCGGCAACAACACTCCAGACTACCGCAGCTACTTCCTTGGCTTCCGCGTGGTTCTTGTCCCATAGTTTAACATAGTGGGCGTCCGTCTCATCCGTGGCGAAAAGAGAAAAGGGAAAAGGGAAGCGGAGTGGAGTAGGGAGGAGCGAGGGACGAGCTCCGGACGACGGAACGAAGCAGAAAAAAGAAAAACACCGAAAAAGAAGAAAGAGAAATTTTCGAAATGCAGATAAAAATATTTTCAGTATCGGTTTTGGGCGGCGAGGATGAGGAAGAACGTCTGAACCTCTTCCTCCGCTCACACAAAGTGGCTGATGTGCGCAAGGAATTAGTACAGACGGACAGCGGCTGCTTTTGGACGTTCTGTATATCTTACATGCTTGGCGCATCGCCTTCCTTGATGAGCGAAAAAAAGGAAAAAACAGACTACAAACAGGTGCTTGACGAACATTCTTTTTCGAGATTTGCAAAGATGCGCGAGATACGCAAACAATTGGCTGCGGAAGATGCCGTTCCCGCCTATTTGGTCTTCACCGATGCGGAACTGGCTGAGTTTGCCAAAGTGGAACGCCTCACCTTGGGAGAAATGAAAAAGGTGAACGGTGTGGGAGAAAAGCGTATGGAAAAATATGGTGAAAAGTTTTTGAGCCAATATGAAAAGGAAGGGAAACCTGATACAGCAGGTAGCGGAGTGGGAGAACTTATTGACAGCCTATTCTAAAGCATGTCGGGGAAAACAGTGCAGCAGGGATGCACAGAATTATGCGGCTGATTTGGACGAAAATCTGTCGAAGTTGCAATGTCAGATATTCTCTGGTAAGTTGGATGTCGGGCATTATCATTACTTCAAGATTTACGATCCCAAGGAACGGGTGATATGCGCGGCCCCTTTCGCCGAAAGAGTCCTTCATCATGCCGTTATGAATGTCTGTCATCAGTATTTCGACAGGACGTTGATATACGACACATACGCCACTCGTCTGGAAAAAGGCACATACAAGGCTATCGAACGTGGACGCGAAGGATGCAGGAATTTTAAGTTTGTGGCAAAATTGGACGTGCGTAAATATTTTGATTCAGTCAGACATCAAGATTTGAAAGTCAAACTGGAGCGGCTCTTCAAAGACAAAAAGCTTTTGTCGGTCTTTAATCAATTGATAGATAGTTACGAAAAGACTTCCGGCAGAGGGCTTCCCATAGGTAACTTGTCAAGCCAATACTTTGCCAATCTCTATCTTTCGGAAATCGACCACAAAGCAAAAGAGTTGATACATGTGCCGATGTACATAAGGTATATGGACGACATACTTCTTTTCGGAGACGAAAAACAAACTCTTCGCAAACAGGTTGATACTGTGAGGCAATGGATGGAGCAGATAGGTCTGCAACTTAAGCCTGTGCAATTTGTGCTAACGGAACATGGTGTGCTGTTCCTCGGATATAGGATTTATCCGCACAAGTTATTGTTGTCAGGTCGCAGCAAACGTCGTTTTTCGCGCAAACTCCGACAAGCCAACAATGCATTGTCAAATTGTGATTTGTCTGAAAACGATTATTTAAATAAAGTTCTGCCGCTGTATGCCTTTATCGATAAGGCCTACAGCCGACAATACAGAAAAAGGTTGGGCATTGAGGGTCGAACCGCGTGAACCGTGGCGGCAGCTGGAACAACAACGCGAGCAACTGCCGCGTTTCGAATCGCAACAACAACACTCCAGACAACCGCAACAACAACCTTGGCTTCCGCGTGGTTCTTGTCCCATAGCTTAATATATCGCCACGGGAGAGACGGATGTCCAATATGTTAAACAAATGCCTGTCCTACATGGTGAATTTTCCGACTGCGGCATTGTTCGTTAGGGAAATGAGACACCATGTGAAAATGAGTGAACGTGTTTCACCAAAGAATCTGCCTTAGTAGCTTCAGTCGGATGACTTTTGCCGAAAGGGCAGATTCTTTCCTAAATTCAAGATACAATTACAACTTTAGCAAACCTAATCGCTGAAAATCATAATTTTGCCTCAAAAACAATCAATATTCATCGCGCTATGTCAACAGTTATTTTTGGCATACAACACAAAAGCAGGAAATTGATTATTTGGAGGGGCAGGACGGCAAATTATATGCTTATGAATTTAAGTGGAATGTCAATAAGAAAGCAAGATCCAATCCATCAATAATAATCTTCATCAAATCCGCAAGACAAAGATTATTCCATATTATACTGGTAACTTGCAATCTTCAGCGTGTCACCGTTGTCTTGCACGCGGCAGAATGAATATTCGAACTCGGTCTCCTCGCCGAGCAGTTCCCTCAGATCGGCATTACTGAGACAAAGGATGTTGTTATCAAAATAATTCTTCGCTCTCTTGTCGGCCTCCTCAATGCATGCCTCGTCGCTCTTGCCGTAAATGGAATAACGAAACGACGACCCGACGGCCTGAGCCCCTTTCTTGAGGATGTAGTTCTTCAGATTGTTAATGTCGGCTGTGTGGTTTGACGAATAATGTGTGAGTTCGCAGTTGTACGTCACGATGACAGTCCTTGCCTGTTCGCACGAACCGAACACGAGGCCGATTGCGAGAATCAACAGTACGGATGCTATTTTTTTCATGGTATTTGTGTAAAAAAGAGGAGAGACATCACATCTCTCCTCTTTTGAATTTAATCTTTAAACTATCTCACGACAAGTTTCTGTGTCTTTGTCCCGTTGACTTTCACGAAATAGACACCCGATTCGAGGCTTTCAGTTGAGATTGTCGTTTCGTTGCCGCCGACTTCCTGTCTAATGATGGTCTGGCCTGTCATGTTGAAGATTTCGACAGTCTGGATGTTGTTTCCTTCAATCTTCACGAAATTGTCAGCCGGGTTAGGGAAGATGTTGAATGACAATGCGTTGACATCTTCGATTGCGTTAGGCATTGTGGTGAAGGGAACGAGTGTTATTGTGCCCCATTCACCGTTTGCGTTAAAGCCCCGTGCGAAGCCATAGTATTCTGTTTCAGGCGAAAGATCAAGCCATATCCATTCGCTGTATTCATAGTAAGGATATATGTCTTCCTGGATTATCTGGATGAGACCTTCTTCGCCGATTTCTTCGTAATATGCCTTTTCGATAAGTCCGTAGTGGTATTCCGCTGTCTGGTTGTTAGGTGTGGTGTATGTCTTGACTTCTGTTGGAGAAAGCACCTCGACGGTCATCTCGATTTCTGAGACGCCGGGGCCGCCCGCTGCCGTCGTCGTGGCCGTGGCTGTCACCATCTCGCCGAGGGTCTCGTCAGCGTTCACAGGCACTACGTAGATGGTGTATTCGGTGCCCGGAGCCTGGTCTGTCCATGTGTATGTCTCGACACCGGTCGTCTGGATGCCCCACTGCATGACGAGCTGTTCCAATGGTGTCTGCATCATCTGCACCCACATCGCCATTTCAGCCTCCGTGCCGATCATGTAGTAATATGAAGCGCAGTTTTCGTTAGGCGTGAAGGTCGCGGTCACTGTTGTGTTTGTCGTTGTGATGTCTGAAATCTCGACGCTCGCGCCCGCCGTGCCGGTGCAGTCATGCTCCTCGATGCCGTAAGGTGCAAGTGCGGTGATAATTGTCTGTGCGTTGTTTATTGGCCACAGGTCGTTGATGACGATGGAACGGTCTGGCTTGATTAATATCACTGTCGGATAAGCAGAAATTCCGTAGGTGCTGCAGATGGAACCGCCTCCGCTTGAAGTGCCGATGGTCGGATACTCAACGCCATACTGATTGCACCAGTTCTGGCACTGTGTGTCGTTGTCAGACGGGCTGATTTCCATGAAGAAAACATCGTGCATGTTGCAACCTAAAAGCTGGTAGGCTTCAACAACTTTCGGGCATGCTGTGTTGCAAGGGCTGCATGTGGTGTAGAAGAAATCGATGAGAACACACTGTCCGCCGTCGAGAATGTCGAAGAGATGTACTTCCGTGCCGTGGCAGTCTGTTGCTGTGAAATCAACGGCTGTTGAAAGCGGACATTGAGCGAATACATTGATACTCAATAATGTAGCTAAGATAAATGTAAAGAATTTTTTCATAAAATGATAAATTTAGTTAGTAAAATGATGAAAATTTTCAAGCCGTAAAAGTATAAAATTTTTCAATATTACAGTATGTTTTAATTATTAAAATCAAAATTTCGTATTTTTGCAGCCGATTTATTAACCGCGTAGCGGTTACACATCAGTATGAGTGAAGAGAAACCGATAAGAAAGCGTGACCGCATCATCAAAGGGTTTTCGAAGTTGCTGAAGGAGGACAAGTTAAAGGTCGTTTCAGAGTACATCGAGAATCCGGGGGAGTTCATTGCGCTTCTCAAGAGTTTCTGGTATTCCGATGCTGAGAAGCAGCGGCAGTTCGACGAGTTCAGCGAGAACACCATTTCCAACTTCCACATCCCGTATGGCGTGTCGCCCAACGTCTTGATAAACGGCAAGCATTATGTCGTGCCGATGGTTATTGAGGAGAGCAGCGTCATCGCGGCGGCCTCGGCCGCCGCGAAATTCTGGGGCGACCGCGGCGGATTCCATGCCGAAGTGGTTGATACACAAAAGGTCGGACAAGTGCATTTTTGCTACCAAGGGAGAAAAGAAATACTCTTCTCTCTCCTTCCGGAGATAAAACAGACACTGCGTGACGCGACAAAGCCTCTCACCGAGAAAATGGAAAAACGCGGCGGCGGAATCATCGACATACAACTCATCGACTTCACCGATAAACTGCCCGACTATTATCAGCTGCGCGTCACCTTCTGCACCTGCGACTCGATGGGCGCGAATTTCATCAACTCGTGCCTCGAGACCTTCGCCCACGCCCTACAAGACTTCTTCCTGCGTCAGAACCAACTGCCTGAGAATGAACGCCATGTGGAGATAGTGATGTCGATACTTTCCAACTACACTCCAGAATGCCGCGTGAAAGTCTGGGTCGAATGCCCCGTCTATGACCTCGACGGCGTTGACGAACATCTCGACGGCAAGGCGTTTGCGGAGAAATTCAAGAAGGCTGTTGACATCGCCCACATCGATGTGTATCGCGCCACGACTCATAACAAGGGTATCTACAACGGCATCGACGCTGTCGTCATCGCCACAGGCAACGACTTCCGCGCTACCGAAGCAGCCGGTCATTCTTACGCCGCCCGCAACGGACAGTATGAGTCGCTTTCATCGGTGGAGATAAACGACGGAATATTCAGGTTTACGCTTGAAGTGCCGATGGCTCTCGGAACTGTTGGCGGATTGACATCTCTGCATCCTCTCGCGAAAGAGTCGCTCGAACTCCTCGGAAAACCATCGGCTCCCGAACTCATGATGATTGCCGCCACGATGGGCCTCGCAAATAACTATGCTGCCGTCAAATCGCTGACAACCAAAGGAATACAACAAGGACACATGAAGATGCACCTCGCCAATATCCTCAATCAGATGAACGCCACCGATGAAGAAAAGGCCGCGGCTCTCGTCCATTTCAAAGACGTCACCGTGACTTACGCCGGCGTCGAGGAGTTCCTGAAGGAGGTCAGGAGATAGAGGTGATTAGGAGTTTGAGGCGGTTGTTTAATATAAGACTTATTCAACTTAAGTTATAAATATGGAGAAATTCAGAGCTAACGGGAAATTCTTATTGACGGGCGAGTATCTCGTGCTTCAAGGTGCTACGGCTCTCGCTCTGCCGCTGAAACTCGGACAGACTCTCGAAGTCAACACGTTGAATATCAATAATGGTGTCATCCATTGGGACGCTTTCACACCAAAGGGATTCTGGTTCTCGGCGATGCTCAACAAAAACGACCTCACCGTCCGCGCATCTGACGACATGGAGAAAGCCGAGATGCTGAGCAAAATCTTTCAAGTGATTAAATCATTGAATCCTAATATCTTACAAGAAAACTGCGATTATTCATTCACTACCCATCTTGAATTTGATAAGGAGTGGGGGCTTGGAAGTAGCTCGACTCTTATTTCATGCCTCTCGCAATGGGCGAACGTCAATCCATACGAAGTCTTGAAACAGACCATGGGCGGCTCCGGCTACGATATTGCTTGCGCAACGGCTTTAAAACCAATACTTTATCGTCTTGAAGACGGCAATCCTATCGTTGAGGAGGTTGACTTCAAACCTGATTTTTCCGACAAACTGTATTTCGTTTATCAAAATCACAAGCAAAATTCCGGCAAGGAAGTAAAGTCGTTCAAGGAAAGACTCAAAACCAGCGATTTTTCAAGTGAAATAAGGGAAGTGTCGGTCATGTCTGATATTTTGTCAGGTCCGTGTCTTGCCGGCTTTGACGACTTCTGCGCCATCATGAAGCATCATGAAGAAGTTGTGGGAAAGTGCATTTGTCAAGAACCGTTAAAGAGTCAATTCAAAGACTTTCAAGGAGTTATAAAATCGCTTGGTGCCTGGGGCGGTGATTTTTTCCTTGCCGCGACGAAACTCCCCGAAGCGGAAGTGAGGGGATATTTTCAAGAGAAGGGGCTGACGACTGTTTTCAGGTATGACGAAATTGTTATCTTTTGTAAACCACTGTCATCTCTCCAACCGGAGTCATCATCTTTGATGTGATTTTCCCGTTTTCCCACGTCCCGATTTTCATGTCTCCGACGGAGATTTCTTTTTCATTGATGTGATAAATGTAATCGCCGTTCATGTCAACCATCACGATATTGACAATGCTGTCATTCTTGAAAATCAAGGAGTTGTTCATCTCCTGCTCGCCGATCTGCTGAATCATCTCAGGCGTGTTATGCTTTTCATCAAAGCCCAATGAGACTTTCTCGACTGTCCACTTCCCGATGATTGTGTCGGGATGTGAACAGCCGAGAAAGAACGTGATTATCAGTAATATAGATATTCGTCTCATTGATTAGAACAGTCCGGGAATACGAATCCATTCGCGTGCTTCGGCGCATGTGGTTTCGACTTCCGCTATTGTCTTTGGTATCGGGCGTCCGAGGATGCGGTTGCCCGTCTCGGTGATGAGCAGGTCGTCTTCGATGCGGATGCCGCCGAAGTCCTTGAATGTCTCGAGCTTGTCGTAGTTGATGAAGTCTTTGTTTTTGCCTTCGGCCTTCCAGATGTCGATGAGTGTCGGGATGAAATAGATTCCCGGCTCGTCGGTGACGACAAAGCCTGGTTTCAGTGTCTTGCCGCAGCGGAGGCAGCTGTAGCCCTGTTTCTTTGAGCGCGGTGTACGTTTGTTATAGCCCACGTTGACTTCTCCGAGTCCTTCCATGTCGTGTACGTCCATGCCGAGCATGTGGCCGAGGCCGTGGGGCTGGAAGAGGTAGTGTGCGCCTGCTTCGAGTGCGTCGTCGGTGCTGCCTTTCATGAGGCCGATGCCTTTGAGGCCGTCGATGAGCGTGCGTGCCGCGAGTCGGTGCATCTCCATGTATTCGATGCCCGGGCGTGTGTGTTTCGCCACTTCGGTGTTGGCTTTCAACACTATCTCATAGACGTCGCGCTGGCGGGCGTTGAACTTTCCGCCGACAGGCGTGGTGCGAGTGAAGTCGCTGTCAAGGTAGTTGCTTGTCTCCGCGCCGCAGTCGCAGACCATCATGCGGCCTTCCTTCAGCACGTTGCCGTGGTTGTGGTTGTGCAGGGTCTGCCCGTCCATGCTGACGATGTTCGGGAATGAGACAACGCCGCCGCGTGCGATGGCGATGCCCTCGATGACACCGCTGATTTCCTGCTCGATGACACCCGGCTTGCACATCTTCATGGCTGTCGTCTGCATGTAATAGGCGGTCACTGCCGCGTATTCCATCTCTTCAATCTCAATTTGGCTCTTTATTTCGCGGAGGCTCACGATGGCTTCGATGAGCTGCTGGCTCACGTATTTCCCGACCTCGCAGATGCAGATGTCCATGTAATTCGCGATCTTGATGGTCATGTCGCCGCGGTATGTCGGCGTGATGTGAATCTGACGGCCTTTCTCCATCGCCTCGCGGATGTATTCCGGGAAACGGTTGATGTCGCGGCAGTCCTTGATGCCGACCATGTCACCCTGCTCCTGCAACGACGGGAGCGGCCCGCACCAAACCACGTCATCGATGGTGACTTCCTGCCCGAAGAGAATCTCTTCGCCTGTCTCAAAATCTATGACTCCAACCAAATCAGGGTGATTGAGCCCGAAGAAATAGGAGAAATTGCTGTCCTGACGGTAATGGTAAGTGTTGTCGGGATAATTCATTGACGCCTCGTCGTTGGCCACGAAGAAAGCTAACCCCTTGTTCATCAGCTTCTTCAACGCCTCTCTATGACTGGCGTAAAACTCTTTTGTAAACATGATATTTATTTTTTATTCGATTATACAATAGTTTAATATAGTTTCCTCAACGTGTCAGTCTCAATCGGAAAGTCACCGAAACAGAGCTTTCTGCCATCATTGAGGCGAAGTTGCTTCGATGATGGCAAAAAGAGCATCTGGTATTTCGTTGACAGACATACTTTTAAAATAAAAGTGCTGATATGAGACCACATCAGCACCCTGTGTTTTTAGTCGAGCAGTCTGAAACCAAGTGTTACCATGAACATATTCTGCTTTGTGTTGTCAAGGTGAATTGTGCCGCTGTTGCTGCCGAAACTCCAAGCCACATCGTCTTGGCCGAAAAGGTTAGAAAGACCGAAGCTGTAACTGATGTCCAATGTCAGGCGCCATACGTCAATGCCGGCGTTTATTGCGGCACCCCATGTAACCTTCTCCGCTTCTATTTTCTTTATATCGAATATTTCTCCATTGTTGTCCGACTGTTTCTGTCCGACAAGGAAATACGCCACCGGACCGGCATAGAACCTCGCTTTTAAAAGGTTGCCGTCAAGCATGTAACCAAGATATATGGGAAGTGAAAGGTTCTGTTGGCTCAATGTGATTTTCGGGTCGAAGTTTGTGATGTTGACACCTTCAAGATTAAACACTTTCTCGCTTTTGAAATACATCAACTCCGGTTGAATGACGAAAGCACCGATATTGGCGCGGACGAATACACCTGCCGTCCAGCTGTTCTTGAAGCTGTATTCCATGTCAACTTTCTTAAATGACAGAGTTGTGGTCTGATAACCGATTTTTGGTCCGAGGCTTATTCCGAAACCTCCCGCCTTTGCTGCTGTGAAGCAAAGTACTAATGCTAATGATAATAATAACTTTTTCATATTTTTTAAAATTAAAAACACACAAAATTACTAATTTTTTTTTAAACGTAAAATATTTATTCACAAATTCAAAAAATATGTATTTTTACAAAAAATAAAAAGTTCTGTATGAAACGAAAAATTTTATTATTTGCTTTTGCTATATTGTTGGCAAACAATGTTTTAGCACAATACCAAGAATACCAACTCGGGTTGATGGCGCAGCCAGGATATAATTGGCTGATGGTTTCTAACGAAAATATTTCGAATGTCAAAAACAAATTCAGTTATAAGTACGGTCTTTTCGGCTCTTATTATTTCAACGAAAACTACGGCTTGTCGTCAGGTGTATATATGCTCACAAACAGTTCAAGCTATGATTTCAAATATGACAATGATAACGTCAAGGTGAATTTTAATCACGATTTCAGGAACACGTACTTGCAGATTCCGGTCTTGCTGAAAGGACGCACCGATTTGATTTCCAATAGATTCAGGATTCTCGGCGAGTTCGGTGCCGGATTCGATTTCCTTATTGACAATAAAGATGCCTACAGAGGTCTTGACGGCACATCCAATCATTTTGATGTGAAATACAGGACATTCGGCACCTCTTTGGTGATAGCTCTTGGTACTGAGATTCTCATTTTCAAAAACAGCGGTTTGATGTTTAAGGTTGTTTATGACAAGAATTTTGTCAATATGATCAAAGATACTGACGAAACGAAAGATTATTATTCTGCCATGAAAATGTCGAATCTTTATCTTGAAATAGGCTTTTTCTTTTAAATCATGAAGATTACTTTAGCGCAGAAAAATTTTTCCACTAACGATATTGAATTGAATGTCAATAAGATAATTGACGCTGCTCATGAAGCGAAAGGCTCAAGTCTTGTGATTTTTCCGGAATTTGCGGTCTGCGGCATGAACCCGTACACGCATTTTTCCGACCCGACTTTCATTGATAGATGCGAGAAGGCTCTCGACAGAATTGCATCGGAATGCGAGCGTGTGCCGATTCTTGTCGGATGCCCCGTCCGTAACATCAATGGCTCTGGAAAACCGCTCTTCAACGCTGCCGTGTATTTGTTTCAAGGACAACGTAAGGTGTTTAAAAAGAAACAGTTGGGACTTTCTGACAAACGCGAATTGGAATATTTCGAGCCGTCGGATGAGAACGAACTTCTGCAAGTCGGATGTCATAAGTTTGCAGTCACAATCGGGGAGGACCTATATAACATAGGTGAAGACGAGTTCCTGCTTCAGAACCGTGTCGATGACTTCATGCCGTCACTTCCAGACGTTATAGTCAATATTGCCTCTGAACAATTTGATTCTCAAGATATTACTGCTTATCGCGACAAGTTGCGGCAGAACGTCCTCAAGACGGAGCGTCCGTTGGTTTACGTGAACAATGTCGGGAGGAAAGACGGTGAAATCTTTGGCGGGCACTCGATGATTTTCGGCTATGAGAGCTATGTCGTCGCGTCATGCCCGTTTTTGGAAGAGGATGTCAACGACGTTGACCTGACCTGTCTTATTTCAATGAGACATGTTGATGTTGAAGACGTTCCGTCGTCGGAAGATATAGAAAACCTTGTCAAAAAGCTTTAAATTCTATCAAGCACTTTTGAAATCAGCTTCTCCATCGTCGGGTGATAGTTCGGCGAGAACTTCTCAAGAACGCGGTTTGCTGCTATTGCGCAGATTGTCAATGCGTTGTGTCCCAATATCTTAGCTAACATGAACAGCGCCGATGACTCCATCTCAAAGTTGGTGATTCTCCATCCGTTGAACCGGAATTTTTCGATGTCATTGTTGATGTTTGGATAATTGAGTTCGGCGCGGATGGAACGTCCCTGAGGGCCGTAAAACCCTGGTGATGTGGCGGTTATGCCACTGTGAAAACCTTCCGACAACCGATTGAAAAGTTCCTCCGACGATTCAACGATATATGGCTTGGGCAAGTCAGCCGGATAATTCATGTCGTTGATGAAAGCATCAGTCATCTTATTGTCAATCACCGACTTATGATTTTTGTAAAAATATGCGAGGCCGTCCAACCCTACCGCATAACGTGATGCCACACAGGTGTCAACATCGATGTCTGCCTGAAGTGCGCCGCTTGTGCCGATGCGCACTAAGTTTAAGGTGCGATGTTCCGCTTTCGGGACGCGTTTTTCAAAGTCGATGTTGGCCACGGCATCGAGTTCGTTCACCACGATGTCGATGTTGTCTGTCCCCATTCCGGTTGACAGCACGGTGATGCGTTTCCCTTTGTAAGTGCCTGTGTGTGTGATGATTTCTCGATTGGCACGCTGATATTCTATTGTGTCGAAAAATTTCGAGACCATCGGCACACGCCCCGGGTCACCGACAAGAATGACGTTGTCGGCAAGCATTTCCGGAAAAAGATTGAGATGATATATCGCGCCTTCATCGTTGAAGACAAGCTGCGAATTAGGAATTGGTTGCATATCTTAAAAATTTTTTACAAAAATAGTGCAAATTTTGTTTGAGAAATACTCAAATGTTAAAAATTGTAAAATTCGTGAAAGTTAATATTTTAATGTGTAACTTTGCGGCCTGAATGTTTAAGTTTTGACAGGAAAATGAAGACAAATAACGATTTCGTAAAGGCGAAAATAATCTCCATCGGCGATGAGCTGCTCATCGGTCAGGTGGTGAACACTAACGCATCTTGGCTTGGTAATAAATTGACAACCAATGGAATACAGGTGATTTCTACTTTAACCATCGGCGATGGCGAGAAAGACATCATGGATGCGCTTACGGCCTGTTCTGACGTTGACATTGTGGCAATCACCGGCGGACTCGGCCCGACTGCCGACGACATCACCAAACCCACGATGTGCAAGTTCTTCAACACAGAACTGGTTTTTTGTCAGGATGCATACGACAATGTCATGAGTATCTTTAAGTTGCGCGGCTATCCGATGACCAAGCGCAACGAAGGTCAGGCGTATATCCCGAAGTCATGCAAATATATTCCAAACCGCTATGGCACAGCGCCTTGCATGTGGTTTGAGAAAGGGAAGACGGTTTATGTCTCGATGCCCGGAGTTCCTTTTGAAATGAAGAATGTGTTTGAAAAAGAGATACTTCCGATGCTTCTTGAACATTTCAAGGTGACACCCTATTTAAGTAAGGTCGTCATGACAACAGGTGTTGGCGAGTCATTTTTGGCTGATAAGATTAATGACTGGGAGGAAAACTTGCCCGACTTCCTTTCGTTGGCGTATCTTCCGCAATATGGCATGGTGAAGCTCCGTCTTGACGGACGGCATCCTGATAAAGAATTGCTGAAGAAAACCCTTGACAATGAAGTAGATAAACTTGTTTCGCTGATTGGTGAACATATCTTCGGCTATGATGAGGTCTCTATCGCGGAGGCAGTGTTCGGAATTTTAAAAGCGAAAGGGAAGACTGTCGCCTCGGCTGAAAGCTGCACCGGCGGCACGATAGCCAAGATGATCACCGCGATACCGGGAAGTTCGGCGGTATTTAAAGGGACTGTCGTCTCATACGCGACAGAAGTGAAGGAGAATGTGCTGGGTGTCAATCATTTAGATGTCGAGAAATATACTGTTGTGAGTCAGCAGGTTGCGGAACAGATGGCGATTGGCGTGCGCAATTTGTTGAAAACAGACTACGCTGTGGCGACGACTGGCATCGCCGGTCCTGACGGCGGAACGGAACAGACCCCCGTTGGGACGGTGTGGATCGCCGTGGCGACTCCCGATGGCGTAGTGTCCAAAATCAACAATTTCGGCAAGGACCGCGGAAACAATATCGAACGCGCCTCAATCACAGCACTCGAAATGCTGAGGCAGGAACTAATCAAATGTAAATAATTACCGGAAATGAAAAATATTATAGTATTTTTACTGGGTATTATTCTTGTATCTTGCTCAAATTCAATAGGATACAAAAAGAAACTTAATGTCGATTGCAGCGATTGCAAACCGCATGAACTCAAGATCAAACAATACAACAAAGCACTTTTCAGCCTCGACACCGCCAATTTTGCGGAGGAACTCAAAAAGTTGCATTATGAGTTCCCAGAACTTATTCCTTCAACTCTTGACGATGGACAAATCAGCTACATGAAAGATTTCGTTACTGACACTTTCTGCTTGAGAATCAATAAGATGGTTGAAGAAGCATTTCCTGATATTTCAGCAGTTATAGATGAGGTAAAGTCGGTTTACCGGCATTTCAACTATTATTTCCCAGATGTGCCGGTTCTGCCGACATATACATACGTCTCGGGAATTGACATGGCTACGGGTCCGGTGTTGGTTGCCCCTGATTATGTGATGATTAGTCTTGATTATTATCTGAGTAACAAAGACTTGGTGTATGATTATGTTGGTATGCCGAGGTTCATGTCGGTGCGTTGCCAGCCGGCGAGTCTGCCGAAAGACTTGGCTAATGCGTTGTATGACAGATATTTTCATAAAAATATTTTAGCTAAAGATGCCCTTTCGGAAATGGTTGAACGAGGGAAGATGTATTATTTCATTGAGGCGATGGTGCCATCTGTCGCCGACTCGGTGTTGCTCGGCTATTCCTCGAGACAGATGCAGTGGGCACAAGATAACGAAGGACAGGTATGGGCGTCTGTTGTTGGAAATAAGATGTTGTATAGTAATAACTTGGACATAAAACGTACGCTTTTCGGAGAGGCGCCTTTCACGGCTGCGTTCTCTCATGACGCACCGGCGCGGCTTGGTGATTTCATCGGACTGCAGATCGTGCGTTCGTTTATGTCGGTTAATGAAATATCGTTGACTACACTGCTGAAGATGACCGATGAGCAGGAGATTTTCCAGCGGTCGGAGTATAAGCCAGCGAAAAGATAAGGATGAAATGACAACCGCGAAGGCGTATGGAGAGAGTCTTCGCATGACGCAATCAAGCTAACTCCTTGATTGACGGTTCGTTTGGTCTGCACGGGCAATGTTATTTTTGACCGTGCCGTGGAATTATTGTCATTTTATTTTTGAAAAATCATGTTAGTAAAAACTTATGGAAGTGCGTTGAATGGTATCGACGCAATAACAGTGACCATTGAAGTGAACATCGACCGCGGGGTGCAGTTTTTTCTTGTCGGACTGCCCGACAGCGCGGTGAAAGAAAGCCAACAACGAATCGAATCGGCGTTGAGTAACAATGGGTTAAAGTATCCGAAACGGAAAATCACAATCAATATGGCACCTGCTGACATCAGGAAGGAAGGCTCGCATTACGACCTGCCCTTGGCTATTGCCATCCTTGCCGCATCGGAGCAGGTGAAAGACGAGATGCTCGACAAATACGTACTGATGGGTGAGCTGTCTCTCGACGGAAGTATCAACCCGATTAAAGGCGCCTTGCCGATTGCTATCAAGGCGGCGGAAGACGGTTTTAAGGGGATTATTGTCCCGAAGGCTAACGCAAAAGAAGCTGCTGTCGTTGAGGACATCGAGGTTTACGGCGTTGAAACGATAATGGATGTCATCAACTTTTTCAATGGTTTTCAGCACGTTGCGCCGACGAAACTTAGCATGGAGGACGAACCTAACGGTGACTTTTACGATTTTGACTTCGCCGACGTGAAAGGGCAGGAGAACATCAAACGTGCGTTGGAGGTGGCCTCCGCCGGATCGCATAACGTGATATTGATTGGTTCCCCTGGTTCGGGAAAGACGATGTTGGCGAAACGTCTGCCGAGTATTCTCCCGCCGATGACGTTGAAAGAGGCGTTGGAAACCACGAAGATACATTCTGTCGTCGGCTTGTTGGCGCATGACGTGTCGTTGTTGAGGACGCGTCCCTTCCGCAGCCCGCATCACACGACATCGTACGTTGGGCTTGTCGGCGGCGGCACCTATCCGCAGCCCGGCGAGGTGAGCCTTGCGCATAACGGCGTGCTGTTTTTGGATGAATTTGGAGAATTTAAAAGAAATGTCCTCGAAGTTCTCCGGCAGCCGATGGAAGACCGTGTCGTCACCATCGCGCGGGCAAAACAGACTGTCGAGTTCCCGGCGAGTTTCATGCTCGTCGCCGCGATGAACCCGTGCCCGTGCGGCTACTATAACCACCCGACGATGGAATGCACCTGCAAGCCTGGCGTAGTCGAGCAGTATCTTAACCGCATTTCGGGACCGATTTTAGACCGGATCGACCTGCATGTCGAGGTGACACCGGTGCCTTTTGAAGACCTCACGAAAATCAAGACGGGGGAGAAGAGCTCCGTTGTCCGCGAACGCGTGGTGAAGGCGCGGATGATACAGACGCAGCGTTTCGCCGACGTGCCGGGCGTCCACTGCAACTCGCAGATGACCACGAAACTCATCCAGCAATATTGCCAACTCGACAAGGAATGCAGCGCGTTGCTGAAGAATGCCATGGAAAGGCTTAACCTCTCCGCCCGCGCGTACGACAGGATATTAAAGGTGTCGCGCACAATCGCCGACCTCGACAACTCCGTGGAAATCAATGCCGGACATCTGTCGGAAGCGATACAATACAGGAGTCTGGACAGGGAAAACTGGGGGAAGTGAAATCACTAAATCTCTTTGCCATCTTTAGTTTTGAAGTTGTAAAAACAAGGTTAAGGACTATTGTCCGCCAGATGTGCAGAATGTTTTTCTAATTATTGAAAGAAGTGATTTTCAAGTTTATTGAGTAACAATAAATGCGAATTTCATGGCAGACATATTGCGTCAGTCTCTCTAAACTCTACCTTTTTAACGTTCAACTAATGGTCAGCATCTTCGTCAGCTCCACGAACTCCGCCACCGACAGCTGTTCGGGACGTTTGTCAAATATCTCGTTTTCAATCATTTCGGCGGGTATCAGCGAGCGCAGTGAGTTGCGCATCGTCTTGCGCCGCTGGTTGAAGGCTTGTTTCACGACTGTCACGAAGAGCTTCTCGTTGCAGCCGAGTTCCTTCACGCTGTTGCGTTTCAGCCTTATCACCGCCGACTTCACCTTGGGCGGCGGGTTGAACACGTTCTCATGCACGGTGAACAGATATTCGATGTCGTAATACGCCTGAAGCAGCACGCTCAAGATGCCGTATGTCTTGCTCCCGGGTCCGGCGGCCAAACGCTCCGCCACCTCTTTCTGAACCATGCCCACCGACTCCGAAACACAATCACGGTATTTCAGGATCTGGAAGAAAATCTGCGACGAGATATTATACGGGAAATTGCCAATAACGCCAACGTCCTTCGTTTCTCCCCCACCGTCGGGAACGTCATTGCGACCGAGCGCAGCAAGTGGAGCAGCCTCCGTTGTCCGTTGTCCGTTGACAGCCAAAGAAGCAATGTCGTATTTCAGGAAATCACCGAAGACGATGTGTCCGTCAAGCATCGGGAACTTCTTCAGCAGATAATCGACCGACTCGCCGTCAATCTCGACTACTTGCAGTTTATCTAATTGGTCTTCAATGATATATTGTGTTAATACGCCCATACCTGCGCCGACTTCAATGACGACATCGTGGTCTTTTGACAAGGCATCGACGATGTCTCTCGCGATGTCGAGGTCAACGAGGAAATGCTGTCCCAAGGCTTTTTTCGGCCTGACGGCGTTGAGTTTTGTGTTTTCTCCCATTTTTTTTTCATTTTATTTCGTCGCGGAGGCGGCGGTAGTTTTTCCGCGCCTGTGCCACATATACCGAGGCGGTGTAGTAATCGAACAATTTAGCGTAACACTCCATCGCGTCGGTTTTTCTTTCGAGTTGGTTTTCAAGAAGTTGCGCGTCTTCCATCAACGCTTCATCGGCGAGATAGCTGTCTTGATATCCCTCAAAGACGCGACGATAAAGGCTGTCGGCGAGGCTGAAATAGCCGGTCTCTCTTGCTATCTTCGCCTTTCTGTAAAGCAGATTCGGCATGCTCACCTCGTTAGGATTATAAGCGTTTATTGAGTCAAGCATCTGATTGGCAAGGTCATAGCGATGCTGATAGATGTAATAGTCGGCTTTCGCGAGACGTTTGAGCGCGAGAGTGTCGTATTCGAGGTTGTCGCTTATCGTGAGCGAGAGCGTCATGGCGTCGTTGGCGACAAGTTTTGAGGTGGCTGCCTTCAATATGCCGAGCGCGGCCTGCGCCCACTCGAACTCGCCTATGAAATAACGCAGCTGCCCGTTTTTGAACTTCGCCTCATGCGCTATCGGGTCGTTCTTCATCGACTTCTCAACCTGCGAATACAGCAGCGTCGCCTCCCACACCTCATCTTTATATAAATAAATATCGGCGAGTTCCATCTTCAGCGCGGCGTTGTCAGATGGCAGGAAGCCGAGTTGCAAGGCTTTGTCTATCAATGCAATCGCCTCATCGAGACGGTCAAGCTCGTAGGCGAGGATATGCGCCTGCACCGTCATCAGCGACTTGGTGTCACGGTAAAAGCCGATCTCGTCGAACACCTTTGTCATCTCTTCCGACAGCTCCTCGTAAAACCGTCTGTCGTGAATGCCTTCCGACACGGCCTTCTTATACCGGTTTTCAAGCAGTCCGACTTTTGATTCAACATAAAACACTCCACCGTTTGCCTTTTTCTCCACATAACCGAAGCCGTCAATGGCGATGTCAAACTGCTGATTGTCAGAGGCTATATGGCAAATATTCAGGATGTCGTTCTCATAATCGCCTTTCCGTCTGTCGAGTGCTTTGAGCTGCATCAGCGTCAGGTCGTAATCTTTCTGCTGAAGCGAAAACCACATCAGAAGTTGCGAAAACTCCTCATTCTCAGGGTCTTCCTGTGATTTTCCGAGCAAAGCCATCCTCATCACATCACTCACGTTGCCGTTCATGTCGTACATCAGAAGCACGCGAAACTGATTTTTCACGTTATCGTAATGTCTCGCATCCTCTTGTAAATCAAGCAGATAATATTTTATTGTGTTGTCAAAATCAAGAATTGAGTTGTAAGTGTAGGCTTTTTCCGTGTAGAAATTATATTGAATATTGCTGCTTTTCGCGCCTTTGTCGAACAATGCGATGGCGGCGTCGGTGAAGTTGCGCCTTCTCAGAAGGTTGGCGACCTCGACAATTGAATTTCTGTTTTCCGGAACGTCTTTAACGATCTTCGCGACATACTTGCCGGCCTTGTCCATCTCACCGTTTTGGACATAGACGTATGCGAGGTCAACGCGCGACTTCCATGCCGTCGGATTGGATTTGAGGAACGGCTTGAGCCTGTCTTCCGCTTTTTCATAATTACCTGTAAGTAACAGACAATCAATGAAGCTATGGAAAAACTGCGACTTTTTCGTGTCTTTGTAAAGTTGTTCAAAAAGGTCGGCGGCCTTCTCGTAATCTTTCTTGTTGTAAAACTCGTAGGCGAGTTGTTCGTTGGACCTTACAGCCGGGTCCTTGCCACCTATAAGCACCTGTGCATCAACGTTATACGAGACAACAAATGACATCGCGAGAAACAATGTCATCATCATAAAACGTATCAGCCGAGGAATCCGCATCATTTCACGAATTTCTTTGCGAATATTTTCTGCTCGTCGAATTTCTCCTGGAAATAATTCACCTGCGCCTCAAGTTTTTTCAGCGCAGCTTCTTCGTCAGCGATGTATTTTGTCACCTTTCCGGCGTCGAGAATGCCAGCATCGACATCATCTTTAAGGTTTGAGAGTTGCTGCCGCGAATAGCTGATGTCATCTGTCATTATCGGGTATGTCGTCTCAAACTGCTGCAGATACTGTTTCATCAGGAAGAGACACTCCTCGTTCTCCACTATCAGCGGCAGTACAGTGTCGAGAGCCATACATTTTCCGATAAGGACGTTAAAATCCTCATTATAAAGAATTTCCAAATGTTTCTCCGCCTTCGACAGCCGTTTCTGCATCGAGGCGATCTGGTCTGACGGCGACTTGGATGTGCAAGCCGCCATCAGAAACAGAGCTGTTACTGTTAATATTTTACTTAATGATTTCAAAGCCTGTGTATGGTTGAAGTGCCTTAGGAATTAAAATACCGTCTTCTGCCTGGTTGTTTTCGAGCAACGCCGCCACAATTCTCGGCAATGCCAATGCGCTGCCGTTAAGAGTATGAGCCAGTTGTATGTTGCCGTCTTTGTCTTTGAACCTGAGTTTCAATCTGTTAGACTGGAAGGTCTCGAAGCAGGAAACTGAGCTGACCTCAAGCCAGAGTTGCTGTGCCGCCGACCACACCTCGTAGTCGTATGTCATGGCCGATGTCCAGCTCATGTCGCCGCCGCAGAGACGCAGCACATGGAACGGAAGTTCGAGCTTGCGGAGCAGGTTGGCGACGTGTTCCTTCATTGCCTCGAGGCGTTCGTATGAATTGCTTGGGTGGGCGATCTCGACGATTTCGACCTTGTCGAACTGATGCAGACGGTTGAGGCCGCGGACGTTCTTGCCCCACGAGCCGGCTTCACGGCGGAAGCAGTTGGAGTAAGCCACCGTCTTTATCGGCAGCTGGCTCTCCTGGACTATCTGGTCGCGGAAGATGTTCGTCACCGGCACCTCGGCCGTAGGAATCATATACATCTTATCTAACGGGACGGCGTACATTTGTGCCTCTTTATCAGGAAGCTGGCCTGTGGCGTAAGCCGAAGCCTCGTTCACGAGAATCGGAGGCTGCACCTCGAAGTAACCGTCGGCCACCGCCTCATCCAAGAAGAAGTTGATGAGTGCGCGTTGCAGACGTGCGCCTTTGCCTTTATAGAACGGGAATCCTGCGCCTGTGACCTTGTTGCCGAGCTCGAAATCAGCAAGTTGATATTTGTTGAGAAGCTCCCAGTGAGGAAGCGCGTTTTTCGGGAGTTCCGGCATCTTGCCTTCTTCGCTGACGATGAGGTTGTCGGCGGCAGTCTTGCCGCGCGGAACCATGAGGTTTGGCGTGTTCGGTATTTCTACCAACTTACTGTTAATCAGGTGTTTCACTTCTTCAAGACGCTCGCCTTTGACTTTTGTGAGTTCTTTGAGTTCGGCGACGCGAGCCTTCAGTGGGGCGGCTTCGGCAGCCTTGCCTTGCTTGCAGAGGTCTCCGACCTGACGCGCGATTGAATTTGCTTCGGCCAAAGCCTCGTCGTTTTCCTGTTGTGTCTTGCGGCGTTCATCGTCGAGGGCAAGAATCTCGTCGAGCAGTTCAAAACGCGTGAAGTTCTTGATACTCAGACGATTGATACATTCTTCTTTATGTTCTCTGATATAAGGAATTGTTAACATAGTTATATAAAATTTTGCGTGCAAAGGTAGCAAAAAACTTTATTTCCTGATTACCTTTTTTACAACTTTATTTCCATTTTTGTCGTTGATGCTGAAGAAATACACGCCGCCTTCGAGATTTGTGACGTCAATCTTGTTCTCATCAGCAAGGTTGACATTCATAACTAATTGACCGACAGTGTTATAAACTTTCAGATACTCAAGATTTTCACCTGTGACATTCACGAAGTCGTCGGCGGGATTAGGGAAAAATTCAAGATCTGCGATGATGTTTTCTTCAACATCGTCTTCGAATACCCAACGAATGTTTATATCATCAATCGCCCAGCCGCATCTGCCACTCTTCATGAATGCTATGTAAACCACATTATTACTAAAGGTAAGGACGACACCACTTAGGGGAATAAAAATATTTAGTGAGATTGCTCGACTCCCTGCGGTCGCTAGCAAGGACGGCACTATCTGGGGGAATAAAAATATTTAGTGTGTTGCGGCGAAGCCGCAACACACTAAATATCAGTTATTTATAAAGACAGTTCATTGCGACCGAGCGCAGCGAGTGGAGCAAGCCCATATTTTTTCAGTTAAGAGAGTAGAGAGTAGAGTTAAGAGAGTTTTAAGTGTTGAGAGTTGAGAGTGGAGTTTTGGTTTTGGTTTGGGTTTAGGTTAAAATGGTTTGGGTTTTGGTTAAAAAGGTTTTGGTTAAAAAGGTTATGGTTTTGGTTAAAATGGTTTTGAGACAAGTCTCACGACAAAGGAGTAACTTCAGGTAACCCATAAAGGTATTCCGGAGCGAAATCCGCCCCGTTGCTCCACTCGATTGTATTGAATTTCACAGAGAAACTCTTGAAATAATCAACATTCTTAAGTGGCTCAAAGACAAGGCCGACCAATGAGTCCTTCAGGTCAACACATTTTATCACATCGTTGTTGAACCACAATTTCACGCGGTATTCGCCAAGATATTCGGCTTTTGTGACTTCAAGAAAAAACATGGTACTTATTTTAACGATTCTATTTTGACGAGTGGGAGACCGTTTTGTGCCTTCTCCCAGTTTGACATCAGTTCTTCACGGTGCAAGTCGAGCCATTCTAAAACCATTCTCAAGGCTCTTGCAGGCATCTCCCCTTTGACAACTCCATTTTCAATCTCAACACTTATCTTGTATTCGTTATACCATGCATGGAAATGTGCCGGCGCCTGATCCGTGAAATTCATGAGAATGATAATCCCGTAAAAATTACTGATTTGTGGCATAATGTTAATTTTTCGCAAAGGTACACATAAAATGTTTAATGTGTTGTATTTGTTAAAATTTTTATTCTGACATGCGGATTGAACACAGATTATTTTTTGTTGCGACAGCCTGCGACAAACGGCACCGTTTAACAATGCGGAGATTGTTCGACTCCCTGCGGTCGCTCACAATGACGCCTTCAATTAGGGGAAAT
>X431_Quagga__coassemble_2_pt1 | contig 79504 bp, 68 predicted proteins | sample X431_Quagga__metabat2_low_PE_006 | metagenome-assembled genome bin X431_Quagga
AGATATTCCCGTGGCAAACGAAAAGCACCTTGTGTTTCCCCATTTTTATTTTTTCCGCAAAATTACAAAAAAGTCGTGAAACCGGATTAATTTCCACGCGAATGTCTTACCCTCAAAAAAATTTTATCGGACAGATAAAAAAATAATTTATGTTTTATCGAGACAACAGCTTTTAAAAATGCAGAAGTCGGCGAAAATGCGAAACTCTATTTCTCTTGCTCGTAGTAATAAGAATAATCAATGCCTTTCATGAAGATTTCACGGTCGTTGATGCGGTCGGTAAGTGCCTGTCTCAGCAGAGATTTGATGCGAGAAGAGTCGGTGACACTTCTACGCATGGCATTCAGATATTTCTTTTTGTCAATCTTGCTCCAATCAATGCACATTTTCATCTGCTTCTTGAAAATCAAGTCAAGCCAAATGCGTGTTGAGCGGCCATTGCCTTCCATGAATGGATGAGCAACATTCATCTCCACGTATTTATCAACTATCTCGTCAAATGTCGTTTCGGGCATCTGTTCTATAATCTTCAGATTTTGCATCAGATATTCTGCTCTGCAAAACACCGTGCCACCCTTTGAGATTGTCTTTGCACGAATCTTGCCAGCAAAATCATAAAGTCCTCCAAAAAGGTATGCGTGAATTTGCTGAAGGCATCCGACGGTTCCAGGATTCATGCTGTCAAGGATGCCACTCTCAAACAACAGATAAGCCTTCTTTTTGCTCCGTCCGTCAATGGAGTTATCGTCATAGACGAGCCAATCGAGGAAAGCATTTGCACGGTTGTTGGGATAATGTTTTGCCAGTATTTGCACACATTCGGCATCCAAGGCATCAGCAGCACGCTGTTTGCCATCAGGAGCCAAAAATTTGAACTCGTGAGTGACACTCACGAGTTGGACTCCTTCAGCTGTCAGTTTCTTTTTCATCCAACGCCAATAATTACCAGCTTTTACGTAGTCATCTTCATTATTAACAGCCCTAACTATGTCGGTAGCCGAAAACCACCATTTGGAGTTTTCATCGTCCCAAACAGCACGCACTTCATGGTCGTTATAGAACCTAATTGACTTTTTTCTAACACTTTTTCCTTCTGACATAAAGCATATTAAGCAAATTGCAAATGTACAAGTTTATTGGATATGATCAAACCAATATTTCAATAATTCTTTAAGTTTCCACTATTTTTCTTTTCCGCCGACGCGATCTCAAACTCGTCAGCCATGCCGGCTTTTTCAGCCATGTCCTTCAAAATATATTCCGCCATCGGACTGCGACAGATATTCCCGTGGCAGACGAAAAGCACCTTGTGTTTCTCCATTTTTATTTTTCCGGCAAAATTACAAAAAAGTCGTGAAACCGGATTTGTTTAGCCGCAAGTCACGCAGATATATTCGCAGAATATTTTTTTGTGAAAAAGTTATTGTATATCAAAACTTTTTGTATTTTTGCACCTCATTCAAATCTTATCCCAAAATTGATTTTTCAAATTGAAAATCAATGATTTGAATTAAAAGATTAAAGTTAAACAATCCTCGGTATTTTGATTTGGGAGGAATATCGGGTACAATTTTACAAAAAATAAAATGAGCGAAAACGAAAACATCGTCAACGAAGAAGTTCAGAATGTTGAGGAAAAAGAAACAAAAAGAGTGAAACCAGTTCCGGCGGAGGATTTCGACTGGAGTTGCAGCACGAAGAAACACGACAGCTACAGCGATGCTGACCGTGAGAGAATGGCTGCGATGTACGAGAAGACAATGAGTCAGATCGGCGACCACGAGGTCATCGACGGCACGGTTGTCGCGAAGACCGCACGCGAGGTGGTCGTCAACATCGGCTTCAAGTCAGACGGTGTTATTCCGATTTCAGAGTTCCGTCACAACCCAGACCTCAAGGTCGGTGATGTCATCGAGGTTTATGTTGAGAATCAGGAAGGTGTCAACGGTCAGCTCGTCCTTTCACACAAGAAGGCACGCCTGCTGAAGTCATGGGACCGCGTCAATGCAGCATTCGACAGCCAGGAGATCGTCCGCGGCTTCGTGAAGAGCCGTACAAAAGGCGGCTTGATCGTCGATGTGTTCGGAATCGAGGCGTTCCTGCCAGGTTCACAGATTGACGTCAAACCTATCCGCGACTACGACGTATATGTCAACAGCACGATGGAGTTCAAGGTCGTGAAAATCAACCACGAGTACAAGAACGTCGTTGTTTCACACAAGGCACTCATCGAAGACGAAATCGAGCAGCAGAAGAGCGAGATCATCAGCAAGCTCGAGAAAGGTCAGGTCCTCGAAGGCGTTGTCAAGAACATCACCAACTACGGCGTGTTCATCGACCTCGGCGGTGTTGACGGTCTCATCCACATCACAGACCTCTCATGGGGTCGCATCAACGATCCTAAGGAGATTGTCCAGCTCGACCAGCAGATTAAGGTCGTCATCCTCGACTTCGACGACAGCAAGAAACGTATTGCTCTCGGCCTGAAGCAGCTCACGCCACATCCGTGGGATGCTCTCGACCCGAACATCAAGGTCGGTGACACAGTCAAAGGTAAAGTCGTCGTCATCGCCGACTATGGTGCGTTCCTCGAGATCGCCCCTGGCGTTGAAGGCCTCATCCACGTTTCAGAAATGTCATGGTCACAGCATCTCCGCACAGCTCAGGACTTCCTGCACCTCGGCGACGAAGTCGAAGCGAAGGTCCTCACACTCGACCGCGAGGAGCGCAAGATGAGCCTCGGCATGAAGCAACTCATCCCGGATCCATGGGCGAACATCTCAGAACGCTATCCAAAGGGTTCAAAGCACACTGCCACAGTCCGCAACTTCACCAACTTCGGCATCTTCGTAGAGCTTGAAGAAGGCGTCGACGGCCTCATCCACATCTCAGACCTCAGCTGGTCGAAGAAGATCAAACACCCGGCAGAGTTCACGAAGATCGGCGACACGATCGATGTCATCGTCCTCGATGTCGATGAAGAGAACCGCCGCCTGAGCCTCGGCCACAAGCAGCTTGAAGAGAATCCGTGGGATGTCTTCGAGAGCATCTTCACAGTCGGCTCAATCCAGCAGGGTACAATCATCAGCACGAACGAAAAAGGCGTCGTCGTCTCATTGCCTTACGGCGTTGAAGGTTTCTGCCCGAACCGTCACCTCAAGAAAGAAGACGGCACGACAGCCAAGAACGACGAGACACTTGATTTCAAGGTGATTGAATTCTCGAAGGAAAACAAGAAGATCATCCTCTCTCACTCACGCATCTGGGAAGAGACAAAGGCAGCCGCTGAGGAATCAGAAGCAGCAGAAAAAGAGAAGGCACAGAAGAACACAAAACGTGCCGTGAAACAGATCAACGACAGCGTCGAACGCACAACATTGGGCGACCTTGATGTCCTCGCAGCTCTGAAGGAAAACCTCGAGAAAGAGGAAAAAGGCAACAAATAAGCCTGACCCAAGACAGAATAATTAGTATTCTAAATAAGAAAGCGTCTCCGTCACGGGGACGCTTTTGTTTTTCACCACGAATCACCACGAATCACACGAATTGATTTCACCACGAATTGCACGAATTACACGAATTGATTTCACCACGAATTACACGAATTACACGAATTACACGAAGTTTATTTCAGACAAATCAGCATTTGACATGCGAAAACTCCGTGACTTTTTATTATTTTTGCGACTTAATTCAGAATTATGAAAATCGTCTTCCTCGAACCTCTCGGATTCACTGTCGAATCAATAGAAAAAGCCTGCGACAACTTGAAAAAGCAGGGGCATGACATCGTCATCTTCCCCGACAAACGCCCCGAGTTGAACAGCGGACGCGCCCGCGGGGCCGACATCGTGGCGCAGACCGACATGCCTATGGGCAAGGATTTCTTCGACTCCTGCCCTACCCTGAAAATGTTGTCAATCGCAATCGTCGGCCTCGACCATGTTGATTTGGACTACTGCGAGAAGCGCAACATTCTCGTCAGGAACGCGGCAGGTTATTCAACCGAAGCCGTCGCCGAGCTTGCAATCGGGATGATGATTGGTTTGTATCGGCATATCGTTGAAAACGACAGCATTACGCGCAGATGCACAGGCAACGCCGTCCTTCCTGGAAAAGAAATCGGAGGCAAGACCGTCGGGATAATCGGCATGGGCGCGATAGGCCGCCGCACCGCAGAGTTGGCGAAGGCGTTCGGCTGCAACATCCTCGCGTGGAACAGGAGACACATTGACATTAAAGGCGTTACTTTCGTTGACAAAGAGACACTGCTCAGAGAATCGGACATCGTCTCACTGCATATCGCCTTGAACGAAGAGACACGCGGCTTCATATCCGCCAAGGAACTTGAGATGATGAAGAAGACGGCGGTTCTCATCAACACGGCACGAGGCGGTCTCGTCAACACCGGTGACCTCGCAGAAGCGTTGAAATCCAAAGAGATAGCCGGCGCAGCACTTGATGTTTACGACGGCGAGCCACCTCTTTACTACGGACTGCCACCGATAACAAAAGATAACCCGTTGCTCACGGCACCAAACACCATGCTGCTTCCCCACATCGGATTCGGCACCGTAGAAGCAAAAGAACTGAGACTGAAACTCGTCATAGAAAACATCGAGAAATTCGCAAATAATTGAACCTCAAATGAAAAGAATCATCGTTTTAACATTGACATTGGCGTTTGCCATTTCTTCCTGCAATACAAACAAAAGATCGGAAACGACTGAAAACAAACAAGTTACCGACACAATCACCGCGAAGGCACTTCAGGAATGGAGGAACGACCACTTCGGCATGTTCATACATTTCGGCGTTTACTCCAAACTCGGCGGAATATGGAAAGGCGAGCAAATCCCGTATTACGGCGAGCAAATCATGAACCACGCCCGCATCACAGTGCCTGAATATGAAGCAGTTGCAAGAGAATTCAATCCCACCGACTTCAACGCCGACGAAATAGTTGAACTCGCACAAAACGCCGGCATGAAATATATCGTCATCACCACGAAACATCACGACGGATTCTGCATGTTCGACACTCAAACCACTGATTATGACATCGTTGACTTCACGCCTTACGGCAAAGATGTTGTCGGGCAGCTCGCCGACGCCTGCCACAGGCACGGCATGAAACTCGGCTTTTACTACTCCCTCCCCGACTGGCATTATCCAGGCAGCATCCCGCATCTTGAGCCTGACTCAACGACAAAATGTTGGGAACATGTAAATCAGGTTTATTCGCCGCTGGAGACAATCACGCCCGAGCTGGAGGAATATATCGTAAAGCAAATCAGCGAGTTACTGACAAATTACGGTGAAATCACGACTTTGTGGTTCGACATGGGGCTTGTGACGCCGGAGCAGAGCAAACGTTTCCGCGAAGTCGTCAAAAGCATTCAGCCTCAATGTCTTATCAACGGCAGAATCATGAACAACCAAGGCGATTACATGACGCTGCCCGACAACGGCGATGTGGCATCGTACGGCGACATATATTGGGACAACCCCGCATCGCTTTACGGCACATGGGGTTACAAATCGTGGATAAACCGTCCCGAATTGTCGGAGCAGGTCAAGACACAAATCGGGAGACTGAGAAGCACGGTGAGCCACGGCGGAGTTTTTCTGCTCAACATCGGTCCCGACGGAACCGGCAAAGTCATTGATTACGAGAAAGATGTGCTTAACGGCATCGGAGACCATCTGCGCAGAAATCCGGATTTTTACAAAGACGCAAGTTCTCAATCCTCAAACTCCGAGAAGACAGTCACGGCTAAAGGTACAGTTGGCGAAATCGTTCTCACAACGGACGACGCGCTCCGGCACGCGATGATTGACGGCACGGGTTACATGAGCGTTCAGACCGACTCGTGGCTTTCGTGGAAAGTTGAATCGGACGAACTGGCCGAATACGACGTTTTCGCCGTCTATCTCCCTGAAAATGACGCGAAAGAATATGTCCTGAAATGCAATGAAATCAGTCTGAATCACGTCCTGCCCGGCGTTGACAGGATGATCCAGACCTCATATTTCGGAAGCATATTAATTAATAAAGGTGTCAATGAGATTATTCTCGACCAGGCGGACCGATGCAACGCGCTGGAGCCGTTGGGAGTCAAGGTTGAGAGGATTATTCTGAGAAAAAAGTGATTTTTCAGTTAATATTTTAAAAATTTATATTACCTTTGCGAAAATTTTAAGAATCAAAAACATGTTTGAGCAAAGCAGAACAATTTTCAAAGAAACATCAAGATTTGAACCTCGGATGGGAAAAAGTAAGAATGTGAAAAAGTCAAAGATTGCTGAAATGCTTGAAGAAACATATTCAGCAGACGATTTTGAGGAAAGACTCAAAAACGCATTGATTGAGATTCACAAAGTTTCAGTAGAAAACTAAAAAACGGAGACCTTGCATTACAAGATCTCCGTTTCTTTGAAAATCACTCAATTAAAGAGCTGATGCCTTGTGATACTCCCTCTTTCCGAGTTCCTTGTCGAGCATGTACAATCCGAGAGTGTTGCCTTCGATTAACTTGAATGAGTCAACCATCTTCTGTGCTTCCTCTTCTTCTTCGACCTGTTCGTCGATGAACCATGTCATGCGGTTCTGTGTCGCATAGTCAGCATCTTCAATTGCGAGCTTGTTGATGTTGTGGATCATGCTTGTGACTTTCTTCTCATGTTTCAGAGTGTCTTCAAATGCCGCGAGCGGTGTAGCCCATTCTGTTTCAACGGCTTCGATCGGCTTCAACACGACGCGCACGTTACGCGACTGCATGTATTTGTAAAGAATCATCGCATGGTCTTGTTCTTCCTTGAACTGAACCTCGAACCAGTTTGCGATACCGTCAAAACCTTTGTCGCGGAAATTTGTCCCCATCGACAGATAAAGATAAGCTGACCATAATTCAGCATTGATTTGAGCATTGATTGCTTCTTCGATTTTCTTTGTCATTTTATTAATTTTTAAAGTTTGCCATTCAAATTTCAAAACGCAAAATTACATCAAAAAGTTCAGAAATGATACCATAATTTTAAAATTATTTTATACATATTTAAAAATATGTTTTACCTTTGCTGAAAATAAAAAATTCATCATGACAGCATTATCATCTGCCGACAAACAGCAACTCGAATCGCGTGGCATCGCCGTCGAACAAGTTGAGAATCAATTAAATCAGTTCAAAAAAGGGTTCGCCTTCAGCGACCTCATAGCCCCTGCCACAATCGGCGACGGCATCGTAAAATTCAGCGAGGAAGAGATAAAAGAACTTGTCAAGCAATTCGACGAGGACAAACAATATTACGACATTTTGAAGTTCGTCCCGGCTTCAGGCGCGGCGAGCCGAATGTTCAAGAACCTGTATTCTTTTGTTGAGGAATATAAAGGCAAGGAAATTCCTTCAAATTTCTTGAAGAAAGAAAAGATAAAACCTGATTCGGCGGAGAATTTCTTCATCGGGATACATGATTTCGCATTTTTCAACGACTTGAGAAACAAGCTTCAGGAAAAAGGCAAAGACATCGAGACAATGTTGAAAAACAACGAGTTAGTCGAGATAGCCGAGACCTTGCTCAACGCCGATGGCATGAATTACGGCAATCTCCCGAAGGCGTTGCTGAAATTCCACAAATACGGCGACACCGCACGTTTGGCGATGGAAGAGCATCTCGTGGAGGCCGCCGAATACAGCACACGCGACGAGGACGGCGGTAAAGTCGCGCAACTGCATTTCACTGTCTCGCAGGAACATCTCGACATTTTCATGAAAGTCGTCGAATATGTCCTGCCGAAATATGAAAAGATGTTCGGCATAAGATACAAGATCTCGTTCTCCATCCAGAAACCGTCAACCGACACAATCGCCGCCGACATGAACAATGAGCCGTTCCGCGACAAGAACGGCAAGCTTGTGTTCCGTCCTGGCGGTCACGGTGCTTTGATTCAGAATCTCAATGACTTACACAAAGAAATCATCTTCATAAAGAACATCGACAACGTCGTCCCCGACCATCTGAAGCCAACGACTTTTGAATACAAAAAGGTCTTGGGCGGTTACATGTTCCGTTTGCAACAGAAACAATTCGAGTATCTTGAAATGCTCGATGCCGGCGATGTCAGCAATGAAGAAATTGACGAAATCACCGCTTTCGCGAAAGACAAGCTGATGATTGACATCCCCGATTTCTACGGCACTTACAACGAAATCGAGAAGATCGACTTCCTGTACAACAAGCTGAACCGTCCGATGCGCATCTGCGGGATGGTGAAGAACGAGGGCGAGCCGGGCGGCGGACCGTATTTCACGCGCAACAGCAACGACGAGGTCTCGCTTCAGGTCGTCGAGTCGTCGCAGATTGACCACAATGACGAAAAGCAGGAGGCGTTGTTCCGTTCATCGACACATTTCAACCCTGTTGACATCGTCTGCGCCACACAAGACTTCAAAGGCAAGCCATTCAACCTCAACGACTATGTTGACCCGGAGACCGGCTTCATTTCTTTAAAGTCGAAAGACGGCAAAGACCTGAAAGCCATGGAGTTGCCGGGGCTTTGGAACGGAGCGATGGCCGACTGGATTACAATATTCGTCGAAGTCCCGATTGCGACGTTCAACCCCGTGAAAACCGTCAACGATTTGTTGAAAGAGACGCATCAGGGCTGAAAAGCCAGAAATATTTCAAGCCATGATTAAGCAGCATTGTCATTTGCGCAGAACTTCTTGATACACAGATAGACACGCCCGACATCGTGGCAGTTGCACAAACCATACGGCTGCATTTCTTCATGCAAGACATGCCCGCTGCTGCTTGAGAACCTCAAGCGTCTGATTTCGTTTGCTTTCGGGAGTTTGCAAATTGCCTTTTCATAATACTCCGACAGCGTTGGATACAACCTGTCAAAATTAAAGATGATTGTGTCTCTCATCTTTTCATGTTCACCGTCAAGCTCAAAATCGCCGCCCGACTCCATAAACTTGATATAGCTCAACAGATTATCTTTTGTTCGTTTTGTGCTGACACGATATGCAACAGGCTGCATATCAACAGCTTCCGCCATCTCAGCTTGAGAGACAGCAAGACTTTTGTTTAAAAACGTCAGGAGCAGCCTATATAACACGAAACGGCTTCTCGACACGCTGTTTTGATCGGCATACGCTATCGCAGTCGATAGAAACCTTATCTTATCCTCGTCGTGTATCATCGACGGCTCCTCATCACCTTCCGAGGTCAATGTTTTCTTCTTGATTTCAACTTTCATGCTCCGCACAAGGAAATTTCTATACGTTATCATTATCCATTTAAACAAGGCACCTTTATTTTCAATGCCTTCCAAGACATGAAACGGCTCATTAAATTTCCAACCGTCACCATCATGGAGATACAGGAAGAAATCCTCTATGGTATCCTGAAACTCAAACAGGTCTTCACAGCCTAAATTCAAGAAAACCGTTTTAAGATTATTTTTTAACCTTTTGTTTATCAAATAATAAGCAACAGATGAACTATCACCACTCCTTTTAAGAATTGCTTCGCAGAAGTCTTCGGGACCATACTTTTCCCATTCTTTTGAAATATCAGTTTTCATAATTTTGATTTTAATAAATGGCTAAACTCACAAAATGCGTCGCAAAAATACTCATAATTTTTTTCATGGAAGTATTTTTCCGACAAATTTCACATATAAGTACCAAATGAATCGGAAATGTTACAAAAAAAATTGAAAAAAATTTAAAAAAGATGTAACATTTGACATGACGCGTGTACTATATGGCAAATAACACACAAATATGGAAACAAAATTCACAGAACAAGGAAACATGACGTTTCCGAAACAACAGAAAACGGGAAGAATAAAACGGAGTGATTTAAACAAGATTTTCCCGCAGTACAAGGTTGACATTGAAAATAAAAATGATGCAGTTTCGATGTTACGTCATCTCATTGAAAAAGAAAAAAACAGCAGTTTGGCTGGGTTTGATGCAATGACGATACGGACATATTGCAAATTTCACCGCATGGCATCTGAAATTTTCTTTCAGCAACAACATGATGACGGCATTGATGATGTCGAATATTACAGGCATCAAAAGTTTGACAATCTCGACGGTTTCGACCCCGACAGCGTTGATGATTTCAGGAGATTTGCAAGTGGCGGTTACGGAGAGCTTGGGCTTTCAAGAATCAGCATCAACGTAATCGACCATTTAGCCAATGGCAATTATCTTATTGTCATTGACATGCTGCATTCAACATATTTTTCAGAAGGCATAGAACTTGCACTTACATTGTATAATAGCGGAATAGAATTCGTCATGCTTGATGCCGGCAGGATTCTGTCGATGCTTGAGGGGAATGATTATGTTTATTTGATTGACACCAAAGTTCAAGAAGACATTTGCACTCGCGACGGGTGGAGCAGTCTCTTGCTGCCCGACATCGCGGTCATCGGGCAGGAAGATGAGATGACTATGGAGCAATACGAAGAGCTTGTCGAGACGGCCGAATGGGAATAGCGAATAAAAAAAGCCGCTTCGCAGCGGCTTTTTTACACTCATTTTTGAAAACATTATTTTATTTTTTCAACAATAGCTTTGAAAGCTTCCGGGTTGTTGAGAGCCAGGTCGGCGAGAACCTTGCGGTTGAGGTCGATGTTGGCTGCATGAATCTTACCCATGAATGTGCTGTATGTCATGCCGTATTCATGTGCTGCGGCATTGATACGAACGATCCAAAGGCTTCTGAAATCACGTTTCTTGGCCTTTCTGTCACGATAGGCGTAGGTCAGACCCTTCTCGTAAGAGTTCTTGGCCACTGTCCAGACGTTCTTGCGAGCGCTGAACTGTCCTTTCGTCTGTTTTAAAACTTTTTTGCGTCTTGCTCTTGAAGCGACTGCATTAACTGATCTTGGCATAGTAATTAATTTTTATCCGTCAAAGCGCCCCGCGCGTCCGGGATCTTTTCCGCTCTGACAAGTTTAACAATTTTGTTGATTACATGAGAAGCATTTCTCTGACGGCTCCCATATTAGCTGGTTCGACAATTGTCTGATGTACCAAAGCGCGTTTGCGTTTGTTCGATTTCTTTGTCAAAATGTGGCTATGGTAAGCATGCTTTCTCTTGACTAAACCGGTGCCTGTAACTCTGAAGCGTTTCTTGGCAGCGGATTTTGTTTTCATTTTTGGCATTGTAAAAATATTTTTAAAGTTACAAATGAGTGTCTATCTTATTTCTTAGGAGCTATCATCATCATCATGCGCTTCCCTTCGAGTTTCGGCAGTGCCTCAACCTTTCCGACATCTTCGAGTGCCTGAGCAAACTTAAGAAGCATCAGTTCTCCTTGGTCCTTGTATGCAATTGAGCGGCCGTAGAACACCACATCAACCTTAACCTTGGCACCTTCTTCAAGGAATCTCTTCGCATGATTCAACTTGAACTCAAAATCATGGTCATCAGTCTGCGGACCGAGGCGTAACTCTTTGATTACCACCTTTGTCGCCTTGGCTTTGATTTCCTTTTGTTTCTTCTTCTGATCGAAAAGGAACTTCTTATAGTCCATGATTTTGCAGACTGGCGGATTCGCGTTTGGTGAAATCTCAACCAAGTCGAGGCCTGCGTCTTCGGCCATCCTGATAGCTTCGCGGATTGAGTGAATCTCATTGTCGCCCGCATCGCCGACCACTCTGACCATCGATGCCGTGATCCTGTTGTTTATACGGTGAGGATCATCATTCTGTTGCTTCTTCGGAGGTCTGCTGTTGTTGTTAGGGTTGCCTCCTTTGTTTACTGGAAGTGCTATTGTTTTAGTCTCCTATATTAATTTAACAATCTGTTAATACTCCACTTTCTGTTCTTCGGCGACTTGGTCATTGACAAGTTTTATGAAGTCGTTGATTGGCATTGAGCCGAGGTCACCTGTCCCGCGCTTACGCACCGACACGAGTCCTTCGCCCTCTTCCTTCTCGCCAACGATGAGCATGAAAGGTATCTTTTTCAATTCTGCGTCACGAATCTTACGGCCGATCTTCTCGCTTCTGTCGTCGAGCAATGCTCTGACTTCAGAGTTCTTGAGTGTGGCGCAAACTTTTTCCGCATATTCCTGATATTTGTCGCTAATAGGCAGCACTATAGCCTGGTCTGGTGCGAGCCACAGCGGGAAGTCGCCGGCGCAGTGTTCGAGCAGCACGGCCACGAAACGCTCCATTGAGCCGAACGGCGCACGGTGAATCATGACCGGACGGTGTTTCTCGTTGTCCGAGCCGATATATGTGAGGTCAAAACGCTCCGGAAGGTTATAGTCAACTTGGATTGTACCGAGCTGCCATCTGCGGCCGAGGGCGTCTTTCACCATGAAGTCGAGCTTCGGGCCGTAGAACGCAGCTTCGCCGAGTTCTTCTGTGGCCTTCATCCCCTTTTCGGCGCAAGCTTCTCTGATGGCCTGTTCCGCCCTTTGCCAGTTCTCGTCCGTCCCGACGTATTTTGTCGTATTTGCAGGGTCGCGCAACGAAATCTGGGCCTCGAAGTTTTCAAACTTCAATGCTTTGAAGATAATTTCAATGATGTTCATCACGCGGATGAACTCTTCTTTCACCTGATCCGGACGGCAGAAGATGTGAGCGTCGTCCTGTGTGAATGAACGCACACGTGTCAAGCCGTGGAGCTCGCCGCTCTGCTCATAACGATACACCGTTCCGAACTCCGCCAGACGGAGCGGAAGGTCTTTGTACGAACGCGGCTGCCACTTGTAAATCATGCAGTGATGCGGGCAGTTCATCGGCTTCAGCAGATAAATCTCACCTTCTTCAGGTGTCGTTATCGGTTGGAAGCTGTCCTTGCCGTAATGATCCCAGTGACCGGAAGTGACATATAGATTCTTGTTTCCGATATGAGGGGTCATGACTTGCTCGTAACCATAATGTTTCTGAATCTTTGTGAGATATTCCTGAAGGCGGAGACGTAATGCCGTCCCTCTCGGCAGCCACATCGGAAGGCCTTTGCCGACCATGTCGGTGAACATGAACAGCTCGAGTTCACGCCCGAGTTTGCGGTGGTCGCGTTTTTTGGCCTCTTCCAAAAGAACGAGATATTCCTCAAGGTCTTTCTTCTTCGGGAATGTAATGCCGTATATACGTGTGAGCTGCTTGCGGTTCTCGTCACCACGCCAGTATGCGCCGGCGATTGAGGTCAGTTTCACAGCCTTGATGAACGATGTGTCAGGGATATGAGGTCCGCGGCAGAGATCGGTGAAAGCACCGTTCTTGTAGTATGTTATCGTTCCGTCTTCGAGTTCGCTGATAAGCTCAACTTTATACTCATCACCTTTGTCTTGGAAATGCTTGAGAGCGTCGGCTTTGCAAACATCGACGCGTTCAAAAGCCTGCTTCTCTTTTGCGAGTTCCATCATCTTGTTCTCGATTTTCACAAGGTCATCTTCCGTCAAGGTGATGTCACCCGGGTCAATGTCATAGTAGAAGCCGTTTTCAATGGCCGGTCCGATACCGAATTTCACGCCTTTGTAGAGGCTTTCGATAGCTGCAGCCATGAGGTGAGCCGATGAGTGCCACATCGTGGCCTTTCCTTCCGGGTCGTTCCATGTGAAGAGTTGAAGTTCCGCGTCCTCGTTCACCGGACGAAGAGCGTCCCACATCTTGCCGTTTACCTTTGCTGACAACACGTTACGTGCCAAGCCTTCGCTGATGCTTTTGGCTATGTCCATCGGCGTTACGCCTGCTTCAAACTGTCTGACAGAACCGTCAGGAAATTTTATATTTATCATGATTCTATTATTTTCAAAAAAACTCCGCAAAAATACACATTTTTACAACACCAATCCCACTGATTATCAAAATTTTTTATTCTGATTTAACAATCCATAAATTTGTTTTTCAACATTTTTAAAATAAAACTACATCTAATTGATTTCCAACGTTTTAAGATTTAATAAATTCACAGGATTTCCATTAAAATTCGACACTTTTTTGTTGACGAAACGAAGCACCTCATCGTAAAACAATATCACCACCGGCGATTCGGTCATCATTATCGAATCCATTTCGTGATAAATCCGCGCCCTGAGCCGAAGGTCGGTCGTCGCGACGGCCTCATCATAAAGCCTGTCGAACTCGCTATTGGAAAAGTGTGTGTAGTTGGGCCCATCGGGTGCGAAGTTATTGGTTGTGAACAGGGAAAGATAATTCTCGGCATCCGGATAGTCGGCGACCCACGATGCGCGGAAGAACGGCAGAGAGCATTTCGCCCGTTTCTCGCGCAGCGCCGCCGGCATCATCTCCTCGACCTTGCACACAAGCCCGACATCTGAAACCGCCGACTGCACGAATTTAGCCAAGTCCATGTATTCCTTCGTCGTATATAACTTTATCTCAGTGCCGCCTAAATCATATTTTTCAATGATTTCAAATGACTTCTGCTGGTTGAAACGATATCCGGCTGTTCCGAGCGAGTCGTAACCTGGCAAGCCGGCCGGAATTATCCCGCCGTTTCCGGGCGTGCCGATGCCGTTCCTCAGATAACGCAGCATCTTCTCCCTGTCGATGGAATAATTGACCGCTTTGCGCAATGCGACAGCTCGTTCCTTGTCATCCTTTTCTTCTTGTGTATCAATATAAAACGACAGATATTCGGTATTCAAATATGGTTCACGAATCAGGTAAAAATCATCTTTGTATTTGTTTCTCAAATGCCCGTCACGAGTCAGGAGTTCATCCTTGTACCTCGCATCGATGCCCGACATGAAATCGGTCTTCCCCTGCACGAACTCCATGAAAGCGACCTGCTTGTCAACAAGGAAACCAATCGACACAGCATCAATATACGGAAGTCTTTTACCATCTATCATTTCAAAATAATCAGGATTTTTTCTGAACACGAGGCGGACACCTTCTTTCCAATATTGGAACTTGAACGGACCTGTCCCAACAGGATGCCTGCCAAAGTCATCGCCGTAAAACTCAACGGCTTCACGCGGGACGACAGAGAGGTATGTCATTGACAAAATCCCCAGGAAAGCCGGGAAGCAATCCTTTAGTTCTATTTGGAAGACAGAGTCATTGACCGCCTTGAAGACGTATCCGTTTTCATCTTGTTTGACAGATGAGAAAATCCATACTCCTGGAGAGCTCAACTTCCTGTCAACCAATCTGTTGAATGAGTATTCGACATCACTTGCCACAACCTTTCGGCCCTTTCCGCCAAAGCAGCTGTCAGCATGAAAAAAAACATCATCTCTTAAGACAAAGGTATAAGTCCTCCCGTCTTCAGAAACGCACCATCTTTTTGCCACCGACGGGACAATATTCATCTCATCGTCGAATGCCACGAGGCTGTTATACAATTGGTTACACACCCAAATGTGCGGTTGGTCCTTGGCATAAATCGGGTCAAGCGTGAGGATTCCCGCCGACTCATTGTATTTGAAAATTTTCAAGTCCGTGGCCGTGTTTCCCTTTCTCACACAAGAAACAAGCAGCAACGCGACCAATATCAGCACTATTTTCTTCATTGTCATATTTTTTGCAAAAGTAGTCAATTTCATAACAGCCGAAAATTTATTTTTCGTTTGTAAAGTATTTTTTTTCGGGAAATGTTACATGGAATTTGCATATTTTTGCGAAAAATTTTTCTGATGCGCATCAAGGAGATAAAATCTGACAGAGGGATATTGGTAATCAACGACTTCGGTGGCAGTACGAGAATCGTCCCGTTGAACGACCGCGACAAACTTTTGAGTTTCATGAGAAGCAACGCCACCAATGTGCCACATTTCCCGATGAAAGTGATTGACGACCTTGCAGACGTTGCCACATATAAGGTCCAACTTAAAATGGCCGCGAGACCTTTATTAAATGAGTGGCCTTTTTACACTCTTGATGTAAATTTCAGATATTCAAAAAGTTACGACATCTCTTTTGAAGAGCCGTTTTTCAAACTCTCCCACCCTTTCGACGACGGTGCCGACTTCTTCCGCCTTGAATACGATGAGATTGAGAGCGATTTCGAGCCTAACGGCAAATACCGCGGCGTCCACGCACGCCGCTACAGACTTGATGAAATCATGGAAAGGCTTGAATTTCTCGCAAAAGACATTCCCGATTTGGCAATTGAGGCAGTGATACAAACCACTGCCGGAGAGGTTTACACATCCGACAAAATACTATTCGGAAGGGATTTACACATCAATTATTCACACTAAACAGGACACTCCATATAGATGACCGTAAAATAATTTCGGCATTTTCTACAAAAGTTTTTTGTCCAACTTTTGGGGTTCATATCACATGCCCTGTCTCTACCGCAGCATCTTCATCATCTCCCCTTCCTTCGCCTCGGCGCATTCAAACAGTCGCCACTGCGCTTTGGTGCGGACGAGGTTATGCTCCGGATACCTTATTTTATAATAGGTGTCACCATTGATGTAATCGGCCAAGAAACGGACGGCCTGCATATACGGGAAAAGCATCGCCGCGTACGGAAGATTTTCTCTTTCAATCGGGAGAAGGAAGTCTTTAGTGCCTTCAAGATAGCCTTTTGTGAACGCATTGAATATTTCCATGTTGAAGTCGATCTTGCTCAAATCTGGTTCGTCTTCGGCTGCGGTGTTTGCCGCCGAGCGCAGGAAGTCGCCGTAGTCGGAGAAGACGAAACTCGGCATCACTGTATCCAAATCGATGACACACAGCACGTTGCCGTCTTTATCAAAAAGCATATTGTTCACTTTCGTATCGCAATGGCAGATGCGTTTCGGGAGCCTGCCCTCGCGGAACAAACGCTCGCCTAGAGTCATCTTTTCAGCGCGTTTTTCTATTTCATCAACGTAATAACGAACATCTTTCACGCGCCCCACCCTGTCGTCAGCCACGGCATCACGAAGCTGCTTAAGACGGAACTCGATGTTATGAAAATCAGGGATTATCTCACCGAGAGGCTCATTCAGATCCGAAAGCATAGCTTCAAACTCGCCGAACGATTTTCCGGCAATATAGGAATATTCCGGCGTGACAGCCTGATAAGTCACCGAGTCTTTCACGAAGACCATCATGCGCCAATATTTTGAGCCGTCGAAATGGTAATTCTTACCATCTTTGGTCTTGATAAATCGCAGGACATGGCGGTCAATGTCATTTATTCCTTTGGCAATCAGCTTTTTACGGATATGATTCGTCACTTTTTCAATATTATCCTGAAGCATATCAACGTCCTGAAAAATGGCGTTGTTGATGTGTTGAAGCACATAACGCGGTTCGGCTTCTCCGTCAACAATGACCTTGTAAGTGTCGTTGATGAGGCCTTCGCCGAGAGGCTCCACGGCTGTTATCTTTTCTGAAATCTCAAATTGAGTTGCAATAGCGAGTAAGTATTCCATATTTTTTATTTTAATTCGGCAAAGATAAAAAAACATTTTATATGAAAATCAATATTTTTTTTGTATCTTTGCAGGCTGAAAATTACAATCACAACTAACTAATATTCAAATAATTCAGACATGAAAAAAAAATTCAGACTCGCATTCATCCTATTATTCTCAATGACAGCTTTTTTCAGCTGCAAGAAAGAAAAACCAGCTCCAATTACTCCTGTGGAGTCGCATCTGTACGAAATGATTGAAATGGACACTATAATTAATCCGTTGGATATCATACTGAATCTCGGCACTCTTGCAGGTGACACAAGCATAAACATAAACGAAATAAACACAAGTGTTGTTCCGAACGGCATCAGTGTGCAAGATGCCACTGATTACCTGCTGTCAAACCAGAGCAGCATTGTCACCGGAAAGATGTACTATTCATCCAAAGATGTCGCGAGGAATCCAGAGACGTTGTCGGGGAGAGTATATGTTTATCTTGACAATACCAAAGATTTGAGAGGCATCATATTGGCGAGCCACTTCACTAAAGCGGCCGACAGGGAATGCCCGTCAAACCGAATTCTCCAGATCGAGGCTATTTACTCATTTCTCGGCTACGCCGTCGTCATGCCAGACTACATCGGTTATGGCAAGACTGTTGACATGGGACATCCGTACCTCGACTGGGCTTCAACGGCGCAGTCATGCATCGACTCATATTTCGCAGCCAGAGAATTTCTTGAAGACAACGGCTACAACATCGGAGACGAGATTTACAACATCGGTTACTCGCAAGGCGGTTCATCAGCCATGGCCACACTACGCATGGTGACAGAATCATATTCCGACAAAATACAGTTCACCAAGTCCTTCATGGGAGGCGGCGTATATGACATCGAAGCCACATTCGATGACGTGGTAGAAAAAAATTTCACAGGCATCCCATACGGCATGCCAATGATTATCAACGGTCTTGATTGCGCACAGAACCTGAATCTCAATCTTGACGACATCTTCATCGGCAAGACACGCGAAAATTACAGGCTGGTTTTGTCGAAGCAATACGACGCAGACGAGCTAAACGAAATTCTGACAGACAACAAAGCCACCGACATTTTCAACGCGTTCATGTTCGACAAGACGCATCCGGTGACGTCAAAAATCATGGAGGCCGCCCGCAAGAACCGGCTCACCGACACATGGACACCCAACAACGGTGAAGATATTTCTATCCTACACAGCACCACCGACGACATGGTGCCTTACATCAACAGCGAACTGATGAACGAAGCTCTTGAAAACACCGGCTGCGAGCTGGATTTCATTTCCGGCGACTTCGGTCCGCACAAAGTTGGAGCTATATTGTTCTTCATCAACATACTCGGCTATCTTATTGGATTGTAATACAGGAAAAATTAAAAAATCTTTTTCATAAAGAAATAATTGGTAACTTTACGGCTTGAAATCATCAGACCGAAAGCAATGAAAATCAGACGTTACACCTTATTCGGATTATTGTTTTTAGTGGTTTCAATGTATTGTTGCACAAGCAACAATAAAGAAGAGACAAAAAACTACAAGATAATTGACAACGCCATCGTCTTCAGCGAGCCGCAGCGTGCGGAAGGTCAAGCGAGCATGTTACAGTTCGCGGCCGAACCGATAGACACGGTAAGAATCGGCTTTGTCGGACTCGGGATGCGCGGCCCTGACGCGGTGAACCGCATGACATGTATAGACGGTGTCAAGGCCGTGGCGTTGTGCGACCTCCTTCCGGAAAACATCGAGAAAGTGCAGAAAAACGTGCTTGAGGCCAAAGGCCTCCCCCGTGCCGCCGAATATGTCGGGCCGGAAGCCTACAAGGAGCTTTGCGAGCGCGACGACATCGACCTCGTATATATCTGCACCGGCTGGCAGGTCCACGTTCCGATCGCCGTTTACGCCATGCAGCACGGCAAGCACGTCGCCATCGAGGTGCCCGCCGCCACCTCCATCGAGGAATGCTGGCAGCTCGTTGACGTCTCCGAACAGACACGCCGTCACTGCATGATGCTCGAGAACTGCTGCTACGACTTCTTCGAGATGACATGCCTCAACATGGCGCAGAACGGTCTCTTCGGCGAGGTGATCCACGGCGAAGGCGCATACATCCACAACCTCGAGCCGTTCTGGCCTTATTATCAGGACAACTGGCGGCTTGACTTCAACCAGAAACACGGCGGCGATGTCTATGCCACGCACGGCCTCGGCCCAATCTGCCAGGTTTTGGACATACACCGAGGCGACAGGATGGAATATCTCGTCTCGATGAGCACGCCTTCATACAACGGACTCGAGATCGCCAAAGAGACGATGGGCGTTGACACCTTCGCCAACGGCGACATGACCACAACGATGATCCAGACACACAAAGGCAAGACGATTTTGATTGAGCATGACGTTTACACTCCGCGTCCGTACAACAGACTGTATCAGCTCACCGGAACCGAAGGCTGGGCGAACAAATACATGAGGGAAGGCTTCACGCTGAAGGGCGACAACCTGCCGGAAGGCATGGTGCCAGACAACGAAGTCCTCGACTACCATACATGGGTGCCGGAAAACGTAAAAGACTCACTGTTAACGGCATACAAACACCCAATCATCATTGACATTGAGGAGAAGGCGAAAGAAGTTGGCGGTCACGGCGGGATGGACTTCATCATGGACTACCGGTTGATTTACTGTCTGCGCAACGGCCTCCCGCTCGATGAAGACGTCTATGATGCGGCGGAGTGGTCTTGCATCGGCGAGCTTTCGGCTGCATCGATTGAAAACCACGGGATGCCGGTGAGGATGCCAGATTTCACGAGAGGCGATTGGGATAAGGTCAAAGGTTACAAACACGCCTCCAAATATGATTAGGGATTAGAGATTAGAGATAAAAGATTAGAGAATCGCGTAGCGATTCCATATCCATAGAAATTTAAAAAATCATTAAACACAAACATAATGTTAAATTTTAATTAAAATCAAATTTATCATGAAGAAAAAATTCGTATGCCCGATTTGCGGCTATGTTCACGAAGGTGAAGAGGCTCCTGAGAGATGCCCGCAGTGCAAACAGATTGTTGAATGGAATGTTCTGGAAGAAGGTGCGAAGTTGAATTTCGTCACAGAACACGTCATCGGAGTTGCCAAAGGCACAGGCGAGGACATGATCAAGGACCTCAACGCACATTTCATGGGTGAAGCAACGGAAGTAGGCATGTACCTGGCAATGAGCCGTCAGGCCGACCGTGAAGGTTATCCTGAGATTGCAGAAGCATTCAAGCGTTACGCATTTGAAGAGGCCGAGCACTGCGCGAAATTCGCGGAACTGCTCGGTGATGTTGTCTGGGACACCAAGACCAACCTCGAGAAGAGAATGGTCGCCGAATGCGGTGCCTGCGAAGACAAGATGCGCATCGCACGCATCGCCAAGGAACGCAACCTCGATGCCATCCACGACACCGTCCACGAGATGGCAAAAGACGAGGCACGCCACGGCAAAGGATTCGAAGGACTGTTCAACCGCTACTTCAAATAAGAGACGAGGTTGAACGAAAGAAATACGGCGCCGGCTGCTTGCAGCCGACGCCGTATTAATATGTCCCTCAAAGGTATTTTCAAATTAGATTAATGAAACACAACCTGATCGCAATCCACACTGAACTCAATCTTGTTGCCGTTTTTATCTGTCGCAGTTCCAGACGAGACGAACTTGTAGAACATGCCGTTTTTCGAGATGGTGCATGATGTTCCAGTTGCGTAATACCTTACTTCATCGTAAACCACATAACCAATATTCTTCTCGCCATCTATATCGAAATTTCCTTCCGGCACGATACCTTCTTGTTCAACACCTAAAATCCTTATTGCATATCGTGTTTTTTCAGAATGCAACGTCATGAAAGCAGAGAGAGAGCCATCGAATATTGGGAAAAGTATTGATGCACTTGTAACATTATTTTCAATTCCGTTCACAGTAATCTTTCCAAATACTGAAGGCACCGGTATCGCAGGACACTTCCACTCACCTATCTCAATCACATTGCCAGCACCATCTGTTCTATGCCAGACGTATGAAAAATAATTGCCGACCTTTAATTTTGGCTGGATTTCTTCCACCTTAAGATTGCGTATCGAATTTGCGAAATCAGCCTTTGCCATTTCATCCGCCTGCTTCAGGCAGTCATCCTCGCTGTCTGTACTCGTCACATTGTAAATCTTGTATTGGCCGATGCTCATGGCACCCTTTTCCTCCAAATAATCTTTAATGATTTTAAATTCAGATTGGCCAAGTTCGTAATTGCCCCAACCTGCAGTGTAAACGACCTGTTGTTTGTATTCTTTTTTGCATGAACTCATCATGCCAGCCATTGCGAGAACCATCATCGCGCAGGCCATAATTTTTAAGTTTTTTTTCATCTTGATAAAATTTTGAATTTTCGTATGGTTAAATAAACATTTTTCAATTTGATTAACATTCAACCGACTCGCTCTTCCTCCCGCTTCTCTTCCTCTCGATTTCATCGAGGATAATCTTTCTCAGACGTAAGCTCTTCGGTGTAACTTCGAGATACTCGTCATCGCGGATGTATTCCATGTATTCTTCAAGCGACATCCTTACCGGCGGGATGAGAACAATCTTATCGTCGGAGCCGGAGGCACGAACATTGGTCAAGTGCTTTGTCTTATTGATATTCAACACTATATCGTTTGAACGTGTATTCTCTCCGATGACCTCGCCCATATAGACGTCTTCGTTCGGCAGCACGAAGAACTTGCCGCGGTCCTGAAGTTTCCACAGCGCATAAGGCACCGCCGAGCCGGTCTCCATCGCGATGAGCGCACCGACATCGCGGAATTCCATGTCGCCTTTCCAAGGTTCATAGTCTTTGAAACGGTGCGACATCACGGCCTCGCCTTCCGTTGCGGTGAGCATCGCGCTTCTCAGGCCTATGAGTCCTCTCGCCGGAATGTCGAACTCAAGGTTCATGCGGTCGCCCTTGGGCGACATGTTCGTCATCTCGCCTTTATGTTGCGACGCAAGCTCGATGACGCGGCCCGCGAAATCTTCCGGAACCTGAACGTTCATCACCTCGACAGGCTCACACTTCCTGCCGTCAATTTCTTTCAAGATGACCTTCGGCTGTCCGATCTGGAACTCATAGCCTTCACGGCGCATCGTCTCAACCAAGATGCTGAGATGAAGGATGCCGCGGCCATAGACCATCAACGAATCAGGCGACTCAGTGTCTTCAACCTTCAACGCGAGGTTTTTCTCCGTTTCCTTGTAAAGACGTTCACGCAGGTGGCGTGATGTAACGTACTTGCCTTCCTTGCCGAAGAACGGTGAGTTGTTGATTGTGAACAACATGCTCATCGTAGGCTCATCGACGTGGATTGGAGGGAGTGCCTCCGGATTTTCGAAGTCAGCGACAGTGTCACCGATTTCAAAGTTTTCAAGTCCCATGATGGCAACGATGTCGCCCGCCATCACAGGCTTCTTTGTGCGTTCTTTTCCGAGACCTTCGAAAGTATAAAGTTCCTTGATTTGATTCTTCTCGACTGTGCCGTCACGTTTCACGAGCGAGACGTTCATGCCGGCCTGCAGCGTGCCGCGTTTCAGACGACCGACAGCGATACGACCAACGTATGAGCTGTAGTCGAGCGAGGTGATAAGCATCTGCGGAGTGCCTTCTTCGTATTTCGCTTCCGGAATTGTATTTATAATAGTATCAAGCAGATACGAGACATCTGATGTGACGTGTGTCCAGTGGTCCGACATCCAGCCTTGCTTTGAAGAGCCATAGACCGTCGGGAAATCGAGCTGGTCGTCGTTGGCACCGAGGTTGTACATGAGGTCAAAGACAGCCTCCTGCGTCTCTTCAGGCGTGCAGTTCGGCTTGTCAACTTTATTGACCACAACGATAGGCTTCAATCCTAGCTGTATGGCTTTTTCGAGCACGAAGCGTGTCTGCGGCATCGGGCCTTCAAAGGCATCGACAAGCAGGATGACACCGTCGGCCATGTTAAGCACGCGCTCCACCTCACCGCCGAAATCGCTGTGACCGGGAGTGTCGATGATGTTGATTTTCACGTCTTTATAACGCACCGACACGTTCTTTGACAAAATAGTGATACCTCGTTCACGCTCAAGGTCGTTGTTATCCAGAATCAAATCACCACCGTTATCCTTGTCGTCTCTGAATAATTTTGACTGGTAAAGGATACGGTCCACCAACGTCGTCTTTCCGTGGTCAACGTGAGCGATAATCGCAACATTTCTAATACTTGTCATTTCTTTAATTTTAGTTGATTTACAACGAGTTATCATCATTTTCCGAAGAATAATCCACCCATCAGAAAATCGGGTGCAAAAATAGGAAAAAATTCGACAGGAATGAACACGATTATCATGTTTTTTTAAAGGAATCACATGTATGATATTTCATGGAAATAAAGGTATGATTTGGCCTTAAACCGATGTGTTTCAACAAATTGATATAATTTTATTTATGAGAAAACCTTATATGCAAAAAAGCGTTACCTTTGCGGAAAAATTCAGTCATGAGTGAGTTCACGCGTTCGGTGCTTTTAAAATACTGGGGTTACCCGTCGTTCCGGCCCATGCAGGAAGACATCGTCGATTGTGCGATTTCGGGTCGTGACACCCTCGCGCTTCTCCCCACGGGCGGCGGGAAATCGATATGTTTTCAGGTACCCGCCATGGCGATGGAAGGTGTCTGCATCGTTGTCACGCCCCTCATCTCACTCATGAAAGACCAAGTCCAGCATCTGAAAAACATCAACATTCCAGCTTCGGCCATATTCTCAGGCATGCACCCGAGCGAGGTGGAACTCGCTTACAATCAAGCGGTTTTCGGCAGACTGAAATTCCTGTACGTCTCACCGGAACGCCTCATGACCGATGCCTTCATTGAGGCGATTCAGAAGATGAAAGTCTGCCTCCTCGCCATCGACGAGTCGCACTGCATCTCGCAATGGGGCTACGACTTCCGCCCGCCATATCTGAAAATAGCCGAGATAAGGCAATATATCCCCGGCACGCCCGTCCTCGCCCTCACCGCCACGGCGACGCCGAAAGTGGTCGAGGATATTCAATTCAGGTTAGGCTTCAAGGAAAGGAACGTTTTCCAGACGAGTTACGAGCGCAAGAACGTCACTTACAACGTGATGCGCATCGCCGACAAGTACAGCATGATGTACCGCCTCTTCTTGCGGATGGAAAGCGGGAGCGGCATCGTTTATGTGCGCAACCGCCGCCGTACCAAAGTCATCGCCGACTGGCTGCAGTCGGTCGGGATAAGCGCGACGTTTTACCACGCCGGCATCGACGCCAAGACGCGCGACGAACGCCAGAAGATGTGGATGGACGGAAAAATCAAAGTCATCGTCGCCACCAACGCCTTCGGGATGGGCATCGACAAGACAGATGTGCGCTTGGTTGTCCACATGGACCTTCCCGACAGCCTTGAGGCGTATTTCCAGGAGGCCGGACGCGCAGGACGCGACCTCAAGCCGTCGGAGGCGTTCCTGCTGGTAGCTGACACTGACATTCAGCAACTTAAAGACAATCTGCAATCGTCATATCCTGAACTCAGTCGCATCAAGTCGATATACGATGCACTTTGCAACCATCTTCAGCTACCCGTCGGGACAGGTGCGGGAAACTGCTATGACTTCGACATGGCTGATTTCGCGCAGCGTTATAATTTCTCGCTTCTTGAGGCATTCAACTCATTGAAACTCATTGAAAGAGAAGGCCTCATCGTAATGACGGAAGCCTTGAACACCCCATCGCAGATTATGATCACGGCGAACCGCGAAGACCTCTACCGTTTCCAGCTGGAATATCCAGCTTTCGACCCGACAATAAGATTCATGCTCCGCAATTTTCCGGGTATCCTTTCGGATTTTGTCAGGATAAGGGAAGAGCAATTCAGCATGAAACTCGGCATCAGCGTGGAAAAAGTCTGCGAGATATTGAAGAAATTGGAAAGCTACAACTTCCTGACATACATCAAACGAAGCGACAAGCCTCAGATTCAATTCATTACAGAGCGTCAGGACACCGGTCATTTTGCACTTTCCGATGAGGTTTACAAGGACAGAAAAGAAGACGCCTCGCGTCGCGTGCAGGCTGTCATCGACTTCGTGAACAACGACAAAGAATGTCGCAGTGTGCAACTCCTGCGTTACTTCGGTGAGAACATCAAGAGCAGATGCGGGAAATGCGACGTTTGTAACATACGTAACCAGATGAGAATCAACGATGCCGAATACAACGACATCAGCCGAGTGATTCTTGACGAGCTTGAGAAAAGAGTTGTCCCTGTTTTCGAGACACCATCATTAGCAAAAGGACATCTTGAGGAGAAAGTCCTTGAGACGGTACGTTGGATGCTTGACAATGAAATCATCGAGAAAGACGAAAACGGCAATTTGAAATCCAGAGGCAGGCAGTCGAGGCTATTCAAATAAAAAAGGCCGCATAAAGCGACCTTTAAACGTCAATAATAAGTATAACTTATTTTGCAAATCCTGAACCGGCTTTGAATTTCACGAGCTTCTTCTCAGGGATCATAATCTTCGCACCTGTCTGTGGGTTACGGCCTTTGCGTGCCTTACGGGTTGCTGTCATAAATGTTCCGAAGCCAACTAATGAAACACGTTCACCTTTGTTAATTGCTTCAACTGTCGCGCAAACAACTGCATCAACTGCCTTTTTTGCATCAACTTTCGTGAGACCAGCTTTCTCGGCCACCACGTTCACTAAGTCTAATTTATTCATATTGTTAATTTTATGAGGTTTAACTTCATTTAATTCGCAAAATTAAACGATTTTTTATATAAAACAACAATTTTTTTTATTTTTTTTTGAATTGTCAAATAAACAAACATCAAGTATCAAAAAACGAGTTTCCAATCTTCGGAAACATTAGTCCCCCTAAGGAATTCCGCAATACCCATCGCCTTTTTCCCAGGCTGCTGCAAAACAGTAATATTCACCAATGCATCGCTTACAACCACCCTCAAATATGATTTTCGGTCAGTTTCAATGCTAAAAATTACGCCATTTTCATTATTTTTTTCAGAAATTGACGTCTCGAACACCTTCAGATCTATAATTTCACCATCAGGATTCTGAATTTTCGCATGTGCGGTGGGATATGGAGAAAGGCCTCTCACAAAATTATAAATATCGCGACCTTTTTTATTCCAATCGATATAACAATCCTCTTTGAAAATCTTAGGTGCAGGTTTCAAGACCATTTTCTCTTCCTCTATCACCGAATTCTGCGTCTTAGGCTTCACCTCACCATTCTCAATCATTTTCAATGTCTTAACCACAACGCTGTTGCCGAGTTCCATGAGTGTGTCGTGAAGTTCGCCGGCATTCATCGTCTCCCCTATCCCGACTTTCTCCTGCATTATGATTGCGCCCGTATCTATCTCTTTATCAAGAAGAAACGTTGTCAAGCCAGTCTCTGTCTCGCCATTGATAATAGCATGGTTTATCGGAGCAGCTCCACGATATTGCGGCAGCAGCGAAGCATGGAGGTTGAATGTCCCGAGCGGAGGCATGCTCCACACGACTTCCGGGAGCATCCTGAACGCCACCACGACAAAGAGATCCGCATCACACGAGCGAAGCTGCCCGATGAAAGCCTCATCTTTCAGCTTCTCGGGCTGAAGAACAGGCAATCCGTGTCGCAGTGCACACTCTTTCACCTCGGAGGCATGAAGCTGTTTGCCTCGACCGGCAGGACGGTCAGGAGTCGTCACGACAGCCGCGACTTCATAACCCGCGTTCAATATCGCCTCAAGCTGCGAGGCGGCTATCTCCGGCGTACCGAAATATACTATCTTCATCAAACGTCATTTTATAAAAAAGCCCGACTCCTTTCAGAATCAGGCCTTATCGTGTTAAATAACCAAAAATTACTTTGTGAGCTTCATCTGTGCCGCTGTGATGAATTTCTCGATGTCACGGGCCTCTGTGCTGTTCGGATAATCAGCCTTGACAGCCTTGTACATTTCAAGCGCTTTCGCGTAGTTCTCCGACATCTCGTATGCGTAAGCGGCCTTGATCATCATCATCGGTGACGTGAATGAGTTCTTTGACGCCTTTGCAGCGTTCTCGTAGCACTTTGCAGCTTCAGCCGCATTGCCGAGTTCGAGGTTCGCATCACCCATCGCACCCATCGCGAGAGGCTTGACCAACTGGTCCTTGCCCTTAAACTCGCCAAGATACTTGATGGCGTTATTGAAATCACCAGTGTTCATATAACAAACACCAGCATAATATTTAGCGAGATTAGCTGTCTTCGTACCACCGAACTCATCAATAACCTCAAGGAAACCAATCACATCGTTGCCATTTCCGTTAAGTGCTGTAGCGAAATCATCGTTCTCGAACAAAGCCTCTGCACGGAAAACCGCAGCCTGTGCTTTCGCTTCACGAGGTTCCTGATACCACTTTTTATAACCGAAAATTGCGAGAACAACGATAACTATCGCGACTATCACGCCCGTGATTGCCTTCTGGTTCTTCTCAATAAACAATTCAGCGCTGCCCAATGTTGATTCAATGGACTCGAGGCGTTCCTCTTCTTTCTGTAAATTTTCTTTTGCCATTTCTATACTTATTTTCGAGCTGCAAATTTACGGTTTTTCTTCATTAGCTAAACAAAAATTTTCATATATTTGCTAAAATTTTTCGGCATTCAGATTCCGATGTGCATTTCAACATTTTTCACCAATGTAATCTTCATAAATTCAATTGATTACAATAAAATTTGAAACGTGGATCATCAACAATCTGAATACAATTTTTAAAATATAACTTTAAAAAACAAGGTGACATTTATAATTTAGCTGATAAAACGTTCACCTAAATTGTTAAATCAATGACAGAAAAAGACCATAAATTATACGAATTTCTATCAGGATTCATCACGGAGGAAAGGAAAAAGAGATTCGAGCAGGTTTTGGAATACCGAACACGCCACATCTCCATCGTTCTGGAGGACATCTACCAGTCGCACAACGCGAGCGCGGTGTTGAGAAGCTGCGACCTGACGGGCGTTCAAGACATTCATATCATTGAGAACCAATGGGTTTACGACATCAATCCGGACATTGTGGTCGGCAGTACGAAATGGCTCGACCTCCACAAATACAACGTGAACGAGTTCAACACGCCGGAAGCGTTTGACCTGCTTCACAGCAAAGGCTACAAGATTGTGGCGACATGTCCGCATCAGAACGACTACACGCCCGACACGCTCCCGCTCGACCAGCCCATCGCCGTGGTCTTCGGCACCGAAAAGACAGGTCTCACCGACTACGCCCTCGAACACTCCGACATGTACGTACAGATTCCGATGCACGGATTCACGGAGAGCTTCAACATCAGCGTCTCCGCCGCTCTGCTGATGTACACGCTCACACAACGTCTTCACAAAAGCGACATCCAATGGCAGCTTTCCGAAGAGGAAAAACAAGAACTCCGGCTCGACTGGACGCGCAAGTCGCTCAACAGAGTGAGAAGTTTCGAGGAGAAGTTTTACGAATTGAACCCGGAGTTTAGAGTTAATCGTTAAGAGAGGAGAGTTAAAAGAACGCAAAGCGATCACATTTCATCACATTTATAATTACAACCATGAAAAAGATTTTCACATTATTGATTATTGCGGCGACGGCATTAGGTTTTGCGTCATGCTGCGGAGAAGAGAATGAACAAAACGCTCAAAAAGAAACAATTGCATCTGAATATCAAACAAATGACACAGAAAACATGGAAGAAGTCTATCAGTTTTTGAAAGATTGCGAGACGTATTACCTCGCCACCGTTGACGGCGACCGTCCGCGTGTGAGGCCGTTTGGCACGGTGAACATTTTCGAAGGGAAGCTTTACATCCAGACCGGGAAGAAGAAACGCACGGCGCAGCAGCTCGCCTTGAACCCGCACGCCGAGATATGCGCCTTCAACGGCAGCTCGTGGATTCGCGTCGAGACGACACTCGTCGCTGACGAGCGCGTCGAGGCGAAGAAATCGATGCTTGACAGCTACCCGCAGCTCCGCGCGATGTACGACGAGAACGACGACAACACCATCGTCTATTTCATGACCGACAGCAGGGCGTGGATAACGTCATTCGGCGCGCCGGAGAGGGAGATTGAGTTTTAAATTGTTATCAACCAAAAATCCCGCATCGCACTGATACGGGATTTTTCATTTTTTTGCATAAAGCATTATTCCTCAAATAGTTTCACAATATTCAGGATCACCTCCGAGGCTTTCTCCATACTTTCGAGCGGCACGTATTCGTACTTACCGTGGAAGTTGTGGCCGCCCGCGAAGATGTTCGGGCAAGGCAGCCCCATGAAGCTGAGGTTTGCGCCGTCGGTGCCTCCGCGTATTGGCTGAACCTTCGGCTTGATGCCAGCCATCTCTATGGCCTTAATCGCCTTCTCAACGATAAAGTAATGAGGCTCAACCTCTTGACGCATATTGTAATACTGATGCTTCAGTTCAAGTTTCACCACATCACCGTATTTCTTGTTGAGATATTCAGCGATTGATGTCATGAGTTCTTTCTTCGCCTCAAACTTCGCCCTGTCGTGGTCGCGGATGATGTAACTCATCGTCGTCTCCTCCACCGTCCCGTTTATCTCCGTGAGATGGAAGAATCCCTCATAGCCCGAAGTGTATGCCGGACGTTGCTCGACGGGAAGCATAGCGTTGAGTTCCATTGCGATAAGCATCGAGTTCACCATCTTGTCCTTTCCGTAGCCGGGGTGAATGTTGCTGCCTTGGATGTGAATCTTCGCGGCGGCGGCGTTGAAATTCTCGTATTCAAGCTCGCCGATTTCGCCGCCGTCGATGGTGTAGGCATAACGTGCGCCGAATTTCTTGACATCGAACTTCGCCACTCCGCGTCCGATCTCCTCGTCGGGTGTGAAACCGATTTTTATCTCGCCATGCTTGAATTCTGGATGTTCCATGATGTATTCCGCCGCACACATGATTGCCGCCACGCCGCCTTTGTCGTCAGCGCCGAGCAACGTAGTGCCGTCGGTGGTGATCATAGTCTTACCGATGTATTGCTGCATCTCTGTGAACTCGCTCACTCTCAACACTATATCTTTTTCCGCGTTAAGCAAGATGTCGCCACCCTGATAATTTTCAATAATCTGCGGTTTTATGTCCTTGCCGGAAGCGTCAGGCGAGGTATCGACGTGCGCGATGAAACCTATCGCGGGGATTTCCTTGTCGGAATTGGCGGGAATCGTCGCCATCACGTAGCCGTACTCGTCGAGGTCGGCTTTGATTCCCATATCTTGAAGCTCTTTCTGCAACATGCGAAGCAGGTCGAACTCTTTCTGTGAACTTGGCTGCGTCTCCGAATTTTCGTCGGATGTCGTCTCAACGGCGACGTAACGCAAAAATTTATCCAATAATTTTTCCATATAACAGATGTGTTAATTTATTCGATTTTTGCGCGTTTTGAATCCCAGATCATGTAGGCTATCAGGATGATGTACATGATGACTGCGATGAGCGAAGCCACTGGCAATGAAGAGAATACGCCGTCGCTTGTCTTAACGATAAGGTCAACTTCAGCGAATTTCAGTATTGCGCTCACGACGCCCATCAACGCGCCGCCGGCGATGAAGCCCGAGGCGATGAGAGTGCCGCGGTCGTAACGTGCCTTGCTGAGTTTCTCGTCCTTGCCGCGTGCGACGTACCACGACACCGCGCCGCCGATGAGGAGCGGGATGTTGAGGTCAATCGGGATGAACATGCCGAGTGCGAATGGCAGTGCCGGCACTTTGAAGAACGTGAGTATCAACGCGATAGCCGCGCCGATTCCGTAGAGAAGCCACGGTGCGTTGCCGCCCGACATCATCGGTTCGATGACCGCCGACATCGCGTTTGCCTGCGGCGCGACCAATGCGCCGTCACCGACGAAGCCGTAAGCCTTGTTCAAGACCATGATGACGCCTGCCACCGTCGCCGAAGCCACCGCCACGCCGACGAACTTCCAGATCTCCTGGTTCTTCGGCGTCGTCCCGATCCAATAGCCGACTTTCAGGTCGGTGATGAATGCGCCGGCGACCGCCAATGCCGTGCAGACCACGCCGCCGATTATCAACGCCGCCGTCATGCCTTCCGCGCCGCTGAGACCTGCCGCGACCATCACCAATGATGCGAGAATCAAGGTCATGAGCGTCATTCCGCTGACAGGGTTCGAACCCACGATGGCGATTGCGTTTGCGGCAACAGTCGTGAACAAGAACGCGATGACAGCCACGACGAGAATGCCTATCGCGGCATGACCGAAGTTGCCGACGACACCGAATCTGAAGAACAAGAATGTAAGTATCAAGACGGCGATGACACCGATGACGATGAATTTCATCGAGAGATCACGTTGTGTACGTTCTTCATTTTCAGCACTTTTCTTGCCTTTGAACTCATTGGCCGCAAGTCCGACCGATGACTTTATCACGCCCCATGACCTTATGATGCTGATAACGCCGGCCATTGCGATGCCGCCGATTCCGATATGACGCGCGTAATCCTTGAAAATCATCTCAGGTGACATTTCGCCGATGGTCATCTGAACGCCTGTGTTCATCAGGTCGATGATGTCGGCACCCCAGATGAGGTTCATTCCAGGGATGATGATGAACCACACAAGCATTGAACCACAGCAGATTATGAAAGCGTATTTCAGTCCGATGATATAGCCGAGACCCAAGACGGCGGCTCCGACATTGACTTTGAACATCAGCTTTACCTTGTCGGCCAGAGCCATGCCCCACTCCATCACTTTTGTTGAGACCGTCTCGGTCCACAGGCCGAATGTCGAGATGCAGAAATCATAGAGTCCGCCTATCAAGCCGCTGATAACCAGCAGCAAAGAGTCTTTGCCTTTCTTTTGGCCACTTACGAGAACCTGTGTCGTGGCGGTCGCCTCCGGGAATGGGAACTTGCCGTGCTGTTCCTTCACGAAATATTTTCTGAAAGGGATGAGGAAAAGTATTCCGAGGACGCCGCCGAGCAGCGAGCTGAGAAAGACCTGCATGTAATTGATTTCGATGTCGTAGCCTTTCCCCTGAAGGATGTACAATGCCGGAAGCGTGAATATCGCGCCTGCGACCACACCGCCGGAACAACCTCCAATTGACTGAATGATAACGTTTTGCGACAGCGCGTCGTTTTTCCTTGCGGCGTTCGACAAGCCGATGGCGATGATTGCTATCGGGATTGCGGCTTCAAACACCTGCCCTACTTTCAGGCCGAGATAAGCGGCGGCTGCCGAGAACAATACCGTCATCAAGAGTCCGACGATGACCGACCACGCCGTCACCTCTTTATATTTCTTCTTCGGTGACAAAATCGGTTCATAGACTTCACCCGGTTTCAATTCGCGTTGTGCGTTGCCGGGCAATTCAAATTTTTCGTTTTCTTCCATATAAATATTTAATTTTAAATAAATTACAAATCCATTCCGTATAGATGCATTTTATTATATAGTGTCTTTCTGTCGATTTGCAGGAGACGTGCGGCGACCGTCTTGTTACCGCGGGCCTTGTCAAGAGCCGCAGCGATCTGTTCCTTCTCATTTCCGGGTCTCAACGCCATATCATCATTGGTATTTTTAGGTTGTGCCTGAGCAAACACAGGAAGATGTTCAACGGTAATTTCTTGGTTTTCAGCGAAGAGGGTCGCTCGGCGTATCACATTACGCAGCTCGCGTAGATTCCCGCTCCATTGTTGCTTCCGCAAAACCGCAAACGCATCGTCGCTGATACGAGTAACATTCTTCCCAAGTTCAGCATTTGCCTGATTCAGAAAATGATACGCAAACTCCTCAAGGTCCTCCATCCTCTCACGAAGCGGCGGCATCTCGATAGTAAACTCATTGATTCTGTGGTACAAATCCTGACGGAATGCGCCGTCTTCAATGGCGTCAAGCAGATTCTCGTTCGTAGCGGCGACAATGCGCACATCAATATCAACATCTCTCGCCGAGCCGACAGGACGCACCTTATGCTCCTGCAAAGCCCTAAGTAACTGTTTCTGAACATCATACGGCAGATTCCCTATCTCATCAAGAAACACAGTGCCGCCTTTAGCTTCTTCAAACACACCTCTTTTATCGCTTACAGCTGATGTGAACGAACCTTTCAAATGACCAAAAAGTTCTGATGGGGCGAGCTCTTTCGACAGGCTGCCGCAATCGACCGCGATATAAGGTTTGCCTTTGCGCTGACTTTGTTCGTGAATCATTCTGGCGATATATTCTTTTCCCGTCCCGCTTTCGCCGAGAATCAGCACAGACATATTCGTTGGTGCGACGAGTGCGACATGCGAGTAAACTCTTTGAATGACAGCACTTTTGCCTTTCACCACATCATCACCCGAGCACTTGGAACGAGATGTGGTTTCAAGGTTTCCGGCTGTCTGCAATTTCATCGCAGCATCTATTTTCTGTTGAAGTATTTCCGGATTGATAGGCTTTTTAAGATAATCGTACGCGCCGAGTTTCATCGCGTTGACAGCGGTCTGCACATCCGCATAACCCGTCATAATAATAAAAGGTGTTGTTATTTTTTTCTCCTTGGCGTATGTCAGAAGTATTATCCCATCGCCGTCAGGAAGTCTCAAATCGCTGATTATCAACTCGAATTGATTATCATCAATCTCACGCATAGCCGCCGTGACCCTTGAAGTCAGAGTCGTCTGCCAATGGTTCCTAACAAACCATTTTTCAAGCATCACACCGAAAGCCGTATCATCTTCGACAATTAATATCCGTTTGTCCATTGCGAAATCCTACTTTGGATGCAAAAGTACGAATTTTATCAATTATCATAGAACATCGAAAATATTTTTTTTGTGGTAGGCTATGTCATAAAATAGGAAAATCCGACATCAGGCGACATCGGATCTTCCGTAAATATTGAAAACGAGCAGAAATTTATCTGGTTCTTACAACCAAATATCTTGATACACTCCAGAACATCTCTGGATTTGTGATTTGCAATGTAACTATGCCTTCGCCCTTCACGAGGTTATATGAGTCAACTGGATGGCTTGTGAGAACGACGACTTTCTTGGCATTGAACACAACCTCGTTAAGTTCGCGTTTGTCAGCCTGTGTGAAGAGGCTTGTTGAGACGTTGCTTTTCAAAACATCTCTTCTGTTGAGGATGCCGTTAGCCTTGAGTTCCTTCTTTGTTGCGCCGATATAGTAAACAACATTCATTTCATTTGTCTGAGCTGTCTTTTCGTTGCTGATTCTCTCGATTTCAGCATTGGCGTTGTTAAGGTTATTATTGAGGTTTGCGACATTTGCGTTGAGACCTGCGATTTCATTGTCTTTCTGAGCTATTTGTGCTTGGAGGTCTGCAATCATCTGATCTTTCTCGGCAATCTGAGCCTGGAGCTTCTTGATCTGATAACGAAGGTTAGCGACGTTCTTGTTTGACTTTTCTAGTACTGTGCTCAATGAATCGAGACGAGCGCGGTTTGCCGCCATGGTTTCCTTAATCTGGATAAGCTCAGACACAATCTGCTCTCTCTGTGTGCCTTCCTGCTGAACAAGAAGAATACCTTCCGCGTCACGGATTGCCTGAAGGTTGTTTTCAACATCATTGATGATACCGATAGCTGTATTGTACTGATTTTCCATGTCTGTCTTCTGAACTTCAACTGACTGTTTTTCAGCTAACAAAGCCTGATACTTCTTTGAATTTTCGACGCATGAGCTAAAAACGAATGCTACTAATGCGATTGCTACAATTGTTAATGATTTCTTCATTTTTTTATAGTTTAAAGTTAGTCTGTGCTTACGCATAAGTTATGACACCAATATCGTGCCAAACTCTTCATTTTGTACATTATTTTTATAACTAATTCATAATCAATTATAAAAATTATTACAAATTTATTTATCTCATTAAATATTGTGGAAAAGTGTGGAATTAAATCACAACATTCCACATTTCCCTCAAAATTTAATGGCACAAAAATACAACAATTATGAATACAACCATCAAAAATATTTAATTTTGCACAAAATTTTTGAAAATGAATCGTTCCATCCTGAAACTTGCTATTCCTAACATAATCAGCAACATAACAATTCCGCTGCTTGGGCTTGTGGATATGATGCTGATGGGGCATTTGAGTTCGCCTGTCTATATCGGAGCTATTGCCCTTGGCGGAACGATTTTCAGCGTGATGTATTCGTTTTTCAGTTTCATGCGAGCAGGCACCACCGGATTCACCGCCCAAGCCTTTGGTGGTGGTGACAGCATCGAAATAAGCCACTCGTTGTACAGGCCTCTTTTCATTGCAGCCATCGCTTCCATATTGATAATCAGTTTACAACACCCGATAGCACAATTAAGCCTCATGCTCCTCGACGGCAGCGACGAGGTGAAAGAATTAGCAATAACGTATTTTTACGTCAGAATATGGGCCGCACCTGCCAATATGTTTCTCTATTGCTTCAACGGCTGGTTCATCGGAATGCAAAACACACGGATACCTATGGCTATTGCCATAATAATCAATGTGTTCAACATCATTTTCAGCATTTTCTTTGTCATCGTGATGAAACAAGATGTCACCGGCGTGGCACTCGGCACCGTGATAGCACAATACTGCGGACTCGCAACAGCGCTGTTTTGCCTTTTCAGAAAATACAAGAGTAACCTTTCGAAAATCAACTTCCGTATTTTATTGGATACCAATAAGTTAAAACGATTTTTCAAAGTCAACACCGACTTCATGGCAAGAAGCATTCTCTTGATTCTCACGATTGCGTTTTTCACGAACCAATCGGCGAAACTCGGAGACAACATATTGTCAATCAACATGATATTATTGCAGTTCTTCTATATCTTCTCATATTTCACCGACGGGTTCGCATACGCCGGCGAGGCTCTTGTAGGCAGATTCACAGGAGCCGGCGACAGGGAAAGTCTCAGAAGTGCCGTCACTCATCTTTTCAGATGGGGCACATATATCAGCATCCCGTTCACCATCCTGTACGTCTTGTTTCCAACCACCTTCGTGAAAATCATCTCCGACAACGCGGAGATAATCGCGGAAATAACACCTTATCATATATATATGGCCATCATTCCCGTCATAACGTTCGCGGCCTTCCTTTGGGACGGGATTTACATCGGCGCAACTGCTTCGAAAGCAATCCGTAACACAATGATTATCGCGTCGTTAGTGGTTTTCGTACCACTTTGGTATTTTCTTGTACCGAGATTCGGCAACCACGGACTGTGGATTGCGTTCCTCTCCTTCATGGCGGCAAGAGGAATGTCGATGACCATGATGGCAAAGAAAAATATTTTACAACCCACTAAAAATCAATGATATGCATATTCTTTCAAAATCAACATATATCAAAGGCGAGCAATGCACCAAAGCACTCTATCTTTTCAAGAACAGACCTTTCCTGCGCGACAAGCTGAGCCTTGAGAAAATAGCCAAGTTCCGCCGCGGCACTGATGTCGGGATCCTCGCGCAGCAATGCTTCCCCGGCGGTCTCAACATGACTCCAAAGTCACCCGCACTTTTTGACAAGATGGTGAAGGAAACGATGGCAAACCTCAACAACCCCGAGGTCAACGTGATGTATGAGGCTGTGTTTCAACACGATGACACTCTCATCATGCTCGACATCATCGTCCGTGACGGCGACAAATGGCGGGCCATCGAAGTGAAAAGCTCGTTGAGCCTCAGCCAGACTTATTACAAAGACGCCGCACTGCAATATTATGTCCTGAAAGGAAGCGGAGTGCCGGTTTCCGACATTCAACTAATGTATATCAACCACGACTATGTCAGAAACGGCGAACTCGACTTGTCTCAATTATTTGTTTTTCAATCTGTTAAAGATTATGCAGAACAATATCAAGATGCCATTGCCGAGAAAATCAGAAATTTCAAAGAGATAATAGCCCAACCTCATTCCCCGAAGATTGAGGTCGGGAGGCAATGCGAACTGCCGTATCGGTGCGAGTTCCACGGACATTGCTGGAAAGACGTCCCCGAAGACAGCGAACTATACACCGAAGGCCTCACCGACGAGCAGATCGAAGCGGTCCGCCAAAAGACGTATTACATTGACTACAAGTCACTTTTCACCCTTCTTGGCGAACGAAACATACCGACAGCGTTCCTGAACCTGCTGTTTTACAGTCCGGCAGTTCCACTTTTCGATGGCGACAAACCCTACACCGAGTTCATCATCGGATTCTCGATACTTTCGAACAACGGCAGCTACGACAGGATTTACAACTGGAACTGCCTTGATGACCTGTCAAGATGGAAAGACAGCCTCAAGCTGCTAAGAGAACAACTTTCCGGCTTTGAGCGTGTCGTGTGTTTCGCGCCACAAAACATAACAGCTTCATTGCAGAGATTCAGCATCGTGGACTCAAAGGACATAAACTTCAAAATATTGAATTTCAGAGATTTACTCCGCGAATCGCATTTCTATCACGAAAAAACGAAACACAATCTCTCATTGAAAAATGTTTACGAAAGCTTATTCCCCGAAAAGACATTTTTCGAGCACAGCCGTATCATTCTGAATGCCTTCAGCGACACCGACAGAAACATGGTCACAAGAGATATGGAGCTGGAAAACAAAGCCTTACGTGATGTATATCACCGTTTTTGCCATTAATCAGGAAAAGTTATCAACATCTTATAAACAAATCATCATTTGTTATAACTTTGCAGCCTGAAAAATGACAGGGAAATGAATAACGAATCCATAAAAAAAACCGGTTTCATCAGACAGCAGACATCGACATTACCAGCGGAGCTCCTTGCAAGTCAAGGGCGCATCCCGCCGCAAGCCGTTGATTTAGAAGAAGTTGTACTCGGTGCGTTGATGCTTGAGAAAGAAGCCGTGAACGCCGTCATCGACATTCTGACGCCCGAGGTGTTTTACAAAGAATCACATCAGATTATCTTCTCGGCGATAAAAGAGTTATTCACCAAGTCAGAACCAATTGATATTCTGACTGTTACAAATCATCTGAAATCGACGGGCGACCTTGAGGCCGTCGGCGGGCCGTATTACATCTCGCAGCTCACGAACCGCGTCGTGTCGTCGGCCAACATCGAATATCACTCACGCATCATCCTTCAGAAATACATTCAGCGGCAATTGATTCTGATTTCTTCAGAGACGATAAAAGACGCATACGAGGACACTACTGACATCTTCGACTTGTTGGATGCAGCCGAAAACAAGCTTTTCCAGATCAGTGAGAACAACCTGCGCCGCAACTACGACCAGATGCCCGACTTGGTGAAGCTCGCCATAGAGGACATCGAGAAGGCGAAGAACGCGGGCGCGACCTTACGCGGCGTGCCTTCGGGCTACACCGCCCTCGACCGCATCACACAAGGCTGGCAGAAATCCGACCTCATCATCCTCGCGGCACGTCCGAGTATGGGTAAGACGGCTTTCGCGCTCAACATGGCCCGCAACGCGGCTGTCGATTTCAACAAGCCTATCGCGTTCTTCTCGCTGGAGATGTCGTCAGTGCAGCTCGTGACCCGTCTGATTTCTTCAGAGACCTGTCTGACTGCCGACAAGCTCCGCACGGGGCAACTCGCTGATTATGAATGGCAGCAGCTGACCACAAAAGTCACACCGCTCGTGAACGCAAAACTCTTCATTGACGACACACCGCAGTTGTCGGTCTTCGATCTCCGCGCCAAGTGTCGCCGTCTGAAACAACAACATGACATTCAGATGGTTTTCATTGACTATCTGCAACTTATGACAGCGAAGACCGAGAAAAACGGAAACCGCGAACAGGAAATCAGCACTATCAGCCGCTCGCTCAAGAGTTTGGCGAAAGAGCTCAACATCCCTGTCTTGGCCTTGTCACAGCTCTCACGTAGCGTGGAGTCGCGCCCAGGCTCAAAGAAACCTATCCTCTCCGACTTGCGCGAATCGGGCGCCATCGAGCAGGATGCCGACATGGTGCTTTTCATCTATCGTCCTGAATATTACGGACTTCAGGAAGACGAGAACCACGCCTCGACGAAAGGCGTCGCGACCATTAGCATCGCGAAGCACCGTAACGGAAAACTCGGCGACATCGACTTGCGCTTTGTCGGGCAATACGCTCGTTTTGAAGACCTTGAGCAGGATTTCATCAATGGCAACCAAGGTTCAGGTGCAGCTCCCGATGGCGGCGGGATGGGCGACACGAAACAATTCGCGCCAAACACAGCATTTGGAAACAACATACCAGAAGGCGGCATCAAACGTCTTGGGTCGAGAATGAACTCGGAAACACTCGATGACGTGCCGTTTTAGTTGAAAGTTGAAAGATAAAAGATAAAAGAGCGCGAAGCGATTTTTCACTCCACGCTCTTTTAATTCTATTTTCAGTACTACCCTTATCTTACGATTCTCGTCCCCGCACTCGCGTTTCCGAGACTTGCGGCATCTGTGATGACCGCGTCATGACCTGTCTCCTCAACGAACTTCACGGCGGCACGCATCTTCGGTGCCATAGAACCTTCGGTGAACTGACCGTCAGCGAGGTATTTCTTCGCCTCAGCGACAGTGATTCTACCGAGTGCCCGTTCGTTCTCCTTGCGGAAATTGATATATGCCTGCGGAACGTCTGTCAGGATGTAGAACTCATCGGCCTTCGCATCGACAGCCGTCAACGATGAGGCGAGGTCTTTGTCGATAACTGCCTCAACGCCAGTGTAATAGCCGTCTTTTTCAACCACGGGGATGCCGCCGCCGCCGACTGTCACGACGATATTTCCGGCGTTCGCGAGCTGCTCGACAATCTCAATGTTCGCAACCTTTATCGGCTTCGGTGATGCCACGACCTTACGCCAGCCCCTGCCCTTCGGGTCTTCCTTGAAGACAGAGCCGGTGGCCGCCGCGTATCTGTCGGCATCTTCCTTCGTATAATACGGGCCGACAGGCTTTGTCGGGTTCTTGAACATCGGGTCATTGCCGTCAACGATGACCTGCGTGACCAACGTCACGATATTTCTCTTTATGTCATGCTGCGCCATGACCTTGCGGAAACCCGTCTCGATAAGATAACCTATCGAACCTTGCGTCTCGGAGACGCAGAAATCCATCGGCATCGCCTGGACATCGAAAGTCTTCGCGCCAGCCTCATGCTGAAGCATCACGTTGCCGACCTGCGGGCCGTTTCCATGTCCGATGATGACCTTGTCACCGTTGGCGACAAAACTCATCAGAGCCTCGCATGTCTCCGTAACATTCTGAATCTGTTCTTGATACGTTCCCTTTTGATTACTCCTAAGCAATGCATTTCCGCCAAGGGCAACAACAACCAATTTGCTCATATCTATTCTTTTATGAATTAAAACTCTTTTTTCTTGTATGTCAATGTGATACCGCCGGTCTCAAGTTTCATCTCCTCTTTTGTGACCTCAACGATATTCATCTCGTCAGAGAAATCACCTTTGACGAAACCGGTGTTCTTGCCATTGAGAATCAACTTGTCGCCTTCTTTCTGCCAGGTTGTAAACTCGACAAAATCCATATTGATGGCCTCGGCGGTGCCATTTTCCTTCAACTCAAAACCCTGTTCGGGCGTGTAATTCGTCGCGGGCATGACCCATGAGCCGACCATAGGGTCAGAACATGAAACCATCACAAACATGAGTGCAAATGCACAGAAAATCAATATTTTTTTCATTTTGCGGATATTTTTCTGAATCAACAATTTTGAAATTTGAAGCGGCAAAGATACAAAATTTTTCAATCAAGATAGAAGTCTTTTAAAAACTCTTTATATTCTCTTGTGAAAACATGATTTTCATATCTCAAGATAAACGTCTCGCTTATTGTTTTACATTGATTAGCAATAAGTTGCATATTTATTCTATTAGGTTCTTTCCCTTCAATCGGGATGATTTTCATTTCTTTCTGAAGCGAAAAACCGAGTTCAGAGGCGATCTTCAGGAAAGCCACCGACTCTATTGCGGGCAAGACGAGTGCAAAACGACCGTCTGGTTTCAGCATTTTTTTCACCGAGACGAGCAAATCCTTATAACCCAGCGTATTTGTGTGACGCGCCAGCCCTTTCTTCGTTTTCTGCGGGACGTTGTCGCCGAAAAAGAAAGGCGGATTGGACACAATCAAATCATACTTTGCAATGTTTTTGTCGGCGAAGGTCTTCACATCTTCGTGATATACAGCGAGTTGTTCGTGCCAAGCGGAGTTCCTGAAATTCAGCGACGCCTCTTCAAATGAGTCACGGTCGATCTCCACAGCGTCGGCGTGATGAATGCCTTTCTGCGATAGCATGAGCGGAATGAGGCCGCAGCCCGTCCCGATGTCAAGCACGTAATCGTCGGAGTTTACCTCGACCCACCGCGACAGAAGAATCGCGTCAGTCCCGATTTTCATCGTTGAACGATGATGAAAAAGCCCGAATCTCTTGAAAAAAAACGGCCGCGTGTCCATGCCTAAACAGAGAGATACATATCAATAAGACCTTCAGGAGCATTGACATTCAGCACTTTAGACTTCTTATCAACCTTTTTGATGATGTCGTCATGTATCGGGATGAGGATTTCCTTTCCGTCTTTCACCACCTGAATGACGGCCTGCGTCGGATATTCGAGCACATCGCTGATAGCCCCTACTTCGCCGTATGTCTCATCAACGAGTTTATAACCGATTATGTCCTTGAAATAGAAGTCGTTATCATCAAGTTCCGGCAGCATTTCGTTAGGCAGATAGACGGCCATTCCGAGGAACGACGCCGCCTGTTCCATCGTCTTCACGTCTTGGAAAAGCACGAACATCTTGTCGCCGGCCAACTTCGAGCTCTCAATGAAAAACGGCACGATGTCGCCGTTGACATCCATCATCACGTAATTGATGTTCTTGAAGTCAGACGGGTTGGCGACATCAAGTTTTAACGTCACCTCGCCTTTCAATCCGTGCGTCTTGGTTACTTTTCCGAAGAAGAAACAACCGTCGGGTGTGTATTCCTTTTTATTCATATCAAACTTATTTTCAATTATTTAACATCATGGAAAAGCAGATTCATGTCTTTTCGAATCAATGGTTCAACAACACTTGAAGGTTCAAACCTCCACTCCCCCACCACAGACTTATCTGAAATCATGCTAATCCTAATATCTTGATTATCAACAACAAACTCATTGATTAGGTCACGGATTTCACGATATTTCGCGACCACACGTTTTTGCGCTTCCTCCGCGCTGATTCCCGCGCCGTCAGGCAGCAGGTCGCCCGCGCCACTGAAACGGTACGAGGTCATCGCAACATTGTAAAATTCCTCGGGATCGAATGACCTGCCATCAGCAAAACTATTGATAATCAGACGTTCACCGAGTGATTTCGTAACATCGACAACATAATTCAGACCAGCCGCAGCCTCGAAATTGTACGATTTGTTTTCAAAGCTCCAGCCTTTCAAGCCATTGCGTGCGTCGTCTTTCTCAATGATTTTCAGCAGATGAAACTCCTTGTCCATAGCAGCGTCCTCGTTGCAAGTGTTAATCCATTTATCGTATGAAAATTCGAGGAAACCTTTCACTTCGCAGCCTTTCATCTTCATCATAATCATCTCATTTTCAAACGGATAGATTGTTCTCAGGTCGCAATACCGAATATCGCCAGCGTTGACGGTGCCATCGTATGTGAGCGGTGCCGTGAACGCGATGTCAGCACCAGTCACACCGAGTAGCACAGTATTGATAAGGTTCGTGTAGGCACACTGTCCCTTGAATGCGTCATGTGTGCGTATCGTCTCGTCAATAGTCCCTATCTTACGAGTGCTGAAGCTCTTAACTTCCTCATAATCACCAGCAAAACATGATTTCATCGTTGTATCAACATCATCTTTGTCAATTTTCTCAATAGCCGTTGATGAATTGATTTTCAACACTTTGCCATTGGCTTTAGTGACATCGATGACCGAATGCCCGACCGCACCAGCCTTTGAACCACTGTTCATATACGCAATTCCATTCAGACTATCAGCAAGCGGTTTATGGTCATGGGCGGTGACAAGCAAATCAACGCCTTTCAGACTCTTCAACAAGTCAAGTCCTTGACTCTCATACATTTTACCATCGCCATTACCCGTGCCAGAATGAACTGCAACAATAGTGACATCAGGGTTCTCCTTCGCCTTGACGACATCGACACGTTCCTGTACGTATGGCACCAAACTATTGAATGTCAAGCCTTTCCACTTATCTTCCTGAAGCCACTCCGGAATATTCGGATTTGTGTATCCAAGCACAAGAATCTTAAGTCCGGCCCTTTCAAAAACCTTATATTCCTGAAAATAAATGTCGCCATTCTCGCCGATTGTATTGCCACCCAGCCACGGGATGCCGGCCTCATCCATCTCTTTCCGCACCTTGTCATAAACCGCATGACCTGTCTCAATGTCATGATTACCAACGACAACGCAGTCATAACCCATGTATTTCATCAGACGTGGAAACAGATGCGGCACGTCGGTTTTCACATAGTTGTAATAATACGGCGCCACATCACCTTGCAGACAGTCGCCGGCATCAATAAGCAAAACGTTCTCCGCCCCCACTTCAGCTCGCAAGTCGTTGACTTTCTTGCTCACCGCAAGCAGACTCGATGATTTTTTATTCGAATCAATATAATCCTCATCAAACCAAGACCCATGAACGTCGCCGGTGGAAACGACATGCAACGTATGCCTTTCCGGTTCAGAACCACAAGACGCAAACATCATCGCCATGACAATCAATAAAATACGTGACAGTTTCATTTTTAACATATTTTTAACATATTTTTTACTTTCTTCCCATTTTAAACTCAAGCACGCCGCCTTCAATAATCTGCTGCTGCGTGATACGCCAGTCAGTAATTGCCACTCCATTGAGTTTCACCGACTTGACATAAATATCTTTATCCGATTTTCTGTTCGACTTCACCGTAAAAGTCTTTCCGTTCGGAAGGTTGATGACAGCCTCGTTGAACAATGGTGTCCCGATTGAAAAGTCACCGCTTCCGGCGTTGAACGGATAGAATCCCATCGATGAGAATATGTACCATGCCGACATCTGCCCGCAGTCGTCGTTGCCGGCGTAGCCGCACGGCTTGTCGCTGTAGAATTTGTTACGCACCTCATTTACAAGCTCTTGCGTGCGTTTCGGCTGACCGGCGAAATTGTACAAATAGACGGTATGATGCGACGGCTCGTTGCCGTGGGCGTACTGTCCGATGAAGCCCGAGGCGTTGCCGTTGGTCTCGCCGCTCTTCGCCTCAAGCGAGAAGTTCTCGTTTAATTTCCCGATGAATTTCTCTTTTCCGCCAAGCAACTCAATGAGTCCCAATGGATTCTGCGGCACGAACCACATATATTGCCATGCGTTGCCTTCGGCAAAGTGTCCGTTTTCGTAACTCAAGACGTCATACGGACGCACCCAGTTGCCGGACTCGTCTTTCGGCGCGAAAGTGCCTATCGACTCATCGAAGATGTTGCGGTAAAACTCCGAGCGTTTCAGGAAATGTTTGGCATCATTTGTTTTCCCGAGTTTTTCGGCGGCGGCATAGACGCACCAGTCGTCGAAAGCCTGTTCGAGGGTTATCGAGACGCTCTCATCCTGAAGCGTCGCCGGATAATAGCCGTATTTTTCCCAAAGTACAAACGGCGAATTATAATGCGGACGGACGGAGCTTTCATACATCGCCTTATATGCTTCTTCCTTGTCAAAACCTTGAATATCAGTGAGCATTGCCCGCGAGATGACCGGAATCGCGTGGTTGCCGATCATGCAGTAGTTGTCCTGTCCCCAGAGGTCCCAAATCGGGAGGTAGCCGTACTCCTGATGATGCAGCAGCATGGAGTTGATGAAGTCGGCGGTGAGTTCCGGTTCGAGAAGGTTGTAAAGCGGATGCGCCGCGCGGAAGGTGTCCCAAAGCGAGAACGTGGAGTAATACTTCTTCCCTTCCGGCATCTGTTTTATCTCGTAATTCGTTGTCACATAACGGCCATCGACGTCGCTCATCACGTTCGGCTGGATGTAGGCGTGATACATTCCCGTGTAAAAAATACGTTTCTGCGTGTCAGTTCCGCTGATTTCAACCTTCGACAGAGCCTTCTTCCATGTTTCGTGAGCATCAGCGACGTATGTGGCAAAGTCCCACGATGAACATTCCGCGTTGAAGTTCCGGCGTGCGCCGTCAGAATCGACAGCCGAAATCGACACCTTTATTAATAGACTGTCATCACCGTTGAAAACCAACGCGGCGCGGAGGTTTCTGCCGTTGGCGACTGATGTCTCAAAGAGGTTCTCATCGCCGTTCATAACATAATGATGCGCAATAGGTTTCGAGAACTCGGCATGAAAATACACGCGGCGCAGCTTCGCCCAGCCGGTGACGATTCTGTAGCCTTCAATAGTGTGGTCATCGACGAAGCGGATCTGGCTGTTGATGATGCTGTAGCCGCGGCGCGAGCTGTAATATGTGTCATTTCCGCGGTAAGTCATGTGGTCGAGGTCGAGGATGACCTGTTGTTTTGCGCCTTTTGGGAATGTGTATCTGTGGATGCCGCAATGTTCGGTGGCGGTCAGTTCCACTTTCACGCCCGACTCTTGCAGTTTCACCCAGTAGTAGCCGGGTGTCGCGCCTTCCTCGTCATGCGAGAATGTCTGCGAGAAATCGCCCTCCGCGATGTACGACGGCGTCAGTTCGCATGTCGCGGGGAGCAGCGACACGTCGATGAGGTCGGTGCAGCCCGTCCCGCTGAGGTGCGTGTGGGTGATGCCGTAAATCTTGTCTTTGTCGTAATCGTAGCCCGAGCACGGGTCCCAAGTGACGTATTTCTCCGTTTCCGGGCTGAGCTGCACCATTCCGAAAGGCACACACGCGCCCGGGAAAGTGCTGCCGCTGAGTGCGCCGGTCTCGTCCATCTGCGTCCCGATGAACGGGTCAACGTACTGAGTGTTATCGTTTTGCGCCTTGGATGCCAAAGCGAAAAGCATCAATAATGATGAAAGCAGGAGTTTTTTCATTTGTATATTTATTTGTTCCTATAATCGTTGTAAACACCCAAACCTTTGACAGTCAACAGATATTTCTGGCGAGGATGGTTAGGCTTATCGGGATAAAGCATTTTCACGAAACCTTCTTTCAGCGAAGGACTCAGCGAATATTCAATAAAATTAGGTCTTTGTTTCAAACCGGCACCCGCCATCATCTCTTTGACAGACATCTGATTTGTCCCGATGACAGCCACAAGACGCAATATATTTTTGTTATCAGTCATAAACAAATTGCCAACTTGTTCGGGTAGTTGTTCGGGTACTTGTTCGGGTAGTTGTTCGGGTGTATTGACCATTTTCCATTCTTCAGGCGGATTTATTATCATGTATCTGTTTTTCAGTTCATTATGTTCACCAAGCAACAGATTTCTGAAGAATCTTTCCAAAAATATCGGTTCAGGTTGAACGCCATTTTTATTTTTATAGACATATCTGACCAATGCATTTCTGAAATACCATGAATTTTCCGCGAAGACATCATTATTCACATCGAACCCGATTGAGCGCAAATATTGAATTGTAAAGACAGCAGTTGTACGGGTATTACCTTCCGCGAAAGCGTGAATCTGCCATAAATTCGCAACGAACTTGCAGATATGCTTGATAATCTCATCGGTCGTCAGACCTCCGTAATTAAATTGGCGTTCCTGCTCAATATCATATTCGAGCGCAAGATGAAGGTCTGCGGCATACATGTAATTCACGGTATCACCACGCAAGACCCATTCTTTTTTTGTGATGTCAAACTCTCTTATTTTTCCAGCGAACTTGAACACACCATCGAAAATATTCCTGTGAACCTGACGATAGCCGAAAACGCTGAAATTCAAATTATTAGTACTCAATAATTTAGCGATATTCGCAGACACACAGTCGGCCTCTTCCGTCTCATCGTCATTTGGTTCGCGATTCACTTTAGACTGATAATAAGTCTTCAGCTGACGTTGAACCTCTTCAATGCTAATTGCACCCTCAATGTTTTCCTTTGCCTTCTCCACAAGGAAATCCGACGGTTTCAGTCCGTCAACTTGCTGTAAACCAATGGCGGCACGCCAAAGATACGTTTTCTCAACCTTCTCCGGCTCGCCCTGTCTGATGTACTCGTCGAGGTCTTGGATTGTGTATTTTCTTTCTTCCATAATCTTAATTTTAAAAATCAACGTGCGTTTTTCGCAAACTCAAAAAGTTCGAGCGGCAGATGGCAATAGCCGTCAGGGTTCTTGTCGAGATAATCCTGATGATATTCTTCTGCGTTGTAAAAATTTTCAAGCGGCATCACCTCAACGGCGATTTTGCCTTCAATTTCTTTCTGTTTTTCGTTGACAAAATCCTCAATTATTTGAATATCAACGTTATCTACATAATATATTCCGGTTCTGTACTGAAGTCCCACGTCGTGACCTTGTTGATTTACGCTTGTCGGGTCGATGGCGCGGAAATACATCTCGAGAAGGAAACGCAGCGTCACCGCTTCGGGATCATATTCAACCATCACTGTCTCGGCGGCGCGTGTCGCTCCCGTGCACACCTCCTGATAAGTGGGATTTCGTTTTATGCTGTTGGCGTAACCGACTTCGGTGTTAACGACGCCTTTTATCATTTTGAAATAATGCTCCGTGCCCCAGAAACAGCCGCCCGCAAGATATATCGTCTTCATTTTCAACAGTAATAACAATTAAAACCAAGACTACAAAGATAGCAAAAATTGACATTTTCCAAACAAAATAATTTGTTGTTGTTTGACAAAATCCACTCGAATTCAGAGTAATATGGTTCAAGAAGCCGACGGTTTTGCATATGCTGTGAGCAGCTGATTCTGTTTTATCGGACAGCATTTTTTTACAACGCCAGTCTGAACCCACTCACATAAAACCTGCTTGACGGGTTGCTGCTGTTTCTGTTGGTGTTACGGCAATATTGCGCTCCGTAGTCCCAGCTGCCGCCGCGCAGCACGCGACGTTCACCATCTGAAGGCCCCGTCGGGTTCATCACGTCGCCTTCTTCATAGCGTCCGTACCAGTCGGCGCACCACTCCCAGACGTTACCGCTCATGTCGCAGATTCCTAACTCATTGGCTTTCAGACGCCCGACAGGATTTATCATGCAGCCGCTGTTGAAGAAGCACCATGCCACATGCGCCGCGTTGTTGCCGCCGCTGTATTTGAAGTTTTGTGACTTCTCCCCTCCCCGCGCCGCGTATTCCCATTCGGCCTCGGTAGGCAGACGGAACTTCTCGCCAGTCATCGCGTTGAGTTTCTTGATAAACTCCACGGCATCGAACCAGCTGATCTTCTCGACGGGACAGGTGTCGTCGTTAATCATCGAGATCTCCGGCGGGTCACTCACCATCACGGCACGCCATAGCTCGCGCGTCACCTCGTATCTACCAATATAATAATCACTCAGATAGACCTTATGCGCGGGTTTCTCATCCTCATCGGCCTCGCCGTCAGGGTCCTCACCGGCACCCATCATGAACGTGCCACCGTGGACGGCGACCATCTCGAAAGAGACGTCGCCGACGGTGAAAATCTTATTTTTAAACTCTTTTTCAATCATAATTAAATCCATTTGACGAGCGGCAGGTCCTGACGGTTCGGGAGCATCTCGTTCTTCGGGAAGATCCTGAACGTGTAATTGAACACACCCGCTTGATACACAGGCAGACTGATGTAATATCTCGCCCAGCCGTCGCCCGACTCGACTATCTCCATCTCCTGCTTGAAGTTGACATTGTCGATGACATCGTTGATTTTGTCGGCGAAGAGAATCTCCATCCCGACATCGCCCCTGTCAAGTCCCGGCGTCTTGAGCGTTATCTCCGCGATGACATCGTCGCCGAACGTCAGCGGACGCACGTCCGGATCCGGAATCTTCGTCGATTCAACCTCAATCTTGTCCCAGTTCGCCATGACTTTCCGTTTCCATTCGACAATCTCGAACGCCTTCTGATAACGGTTCTCGCGCATCCAGTTGGTGCGTTCAATCAGCTTGTTGTAATATCTCTCGAAATAGTCGTCGAGCATACGTTTCATCGTGTAGTTCGGAGCAATCTGCATCAGGTCGTTCTTCATGAACTGAATCCACCTTGCCGGTATATCTTCTTGATTACGATCGTAATACAAAGGGATTATCTCATTCTCGAAGGTATTGTAAATCGTCTCGGCGTCGAGTTCATCCTGATATTTCTGGTCCTGATAGGTGCGTTCTTCTTTCAGTGCCCAGCCGGCATTCTTGCGGTAGCCTTCCGCCCACCAGCCGTCGAGTACTGAGAAGTTGAGTGTACCGTTCATCGCGGCTTTTTCGCCCGATGTGCCGGAAGCCTCTAACGGACGTGTCGGCGTGTTCATCCAGACATCGACGCTCAAGGTCAGGAGCTTGCCGAGTTCCATGTCGTAGTTATTGACAAACAATATCTTACCTGCAAATTCCTTTCTTCTTGCCACCTCGATGATGTTCTTGATAAGTCCCTGACCGGCCTTGTCGTTCGGGTGCGCCTTTCCTGCGAACAGGAACAGTACCGGACGTTTCGGGTCGTTGACAATCTCGGCGAGACGGTCGAGGTTGGTGAAGAGCAGATGAGCGCGTTTGTACGTCGCGAAACGACGCGCGAAACCGATGATCAGAGCGTTTTCGTTGAGGTTGTCAACGGTGTCGAGGATGAGGCGCGGGCTCTCGGAACGACGCTGCATGTCTTCCACAATCTTCACTTTTAAATATTCTATTAAGTTATGTTTCAACTCTTTACGAATATTCCAAATCTCCTTGTCGGAGACATTCTGCATCTTCGACCACATCGTTTCATCCGACTGGTTCGCGATATAATCCTCGCCCATCACCTTTTTGTAAAGACGTTGCCAGCGTTTGTCGGCCCATGTCGGGAGATGCACGCCGTTTGTCACGTAACCGATGTGATTCTCCTCGGCGAAATAGCCGGGCCACATCTGCTGGAACATCTCGCGGCTCACTCTTCCGTGTATCTTACTCACGCCATTCACCTCCTGGCTGAGGTTGGTGGCAAGCACGCTCATCGAGAATTTCTCGTTCGGATTATTGTGATACATACGTCCGAGGTCCATGAACTGCTCCCACGTGATGTTGATTTTTCCTGCGAAGTGAGGCAGATACGTCCTCATTAGGTTCTCCTCGAACGCGTCGTGTCCCGCTGGCACAGGCGTGTGTGTGGTGAACAAAGTCGAAGTCCTGACGAGTTCCTTGGCGACTTCAAAGTCAAGGTTGTGTTTCGTGACGTAGTTGCTGAGGCGTTCGAGTCCGCAGAAAGCCGCGTGGCCTTCGTTGCAGTGATAAATCGTCGGTTTCAGGTTCAAGGCGTTGATGAGTCGAATGCCGCCGATGCCGAGGAACATCTCCTGTTTTATGCGCATCTCGCTGTCGCCGCCGTAGAGTTGTCCGGTGATGACGCGGTCTTCCGGCGAGTTCTGTTCCACATCAGTATCAAGCAGATACAGGCTGATTCTGCCCACGTTGACGCGCCATGCCTTAGCCACCACGCTTCTTCCCGGGAAGGCGATGCTCACCGTCACCCAGTTGCCTTCATCGTCACGGACCGGATCGATGGGCAGCTGCGAGAACTTCTGCGGCAGGTATTGCGAGAGCTGCTCGCCCCAAACCGAAAGGTCCTGATTGAAGTAGCCGTAACGATATAACAGTCCGATTGCGAACAAGTTAGCGTTGGAATCGGAGGCTTGTTTCAGGTAGTCACCGGCCAGGATGCCGAGACCGCCGGAGTAAATCTTCAGCGACTTCAAAAGCCCGTACTCCATGCTGAAATACGCGATTTTGTCCTCCGAAACCGGCTTGACAGACATATATTTCTGGAAGTCAGCATAGACTTTGTTGAGTTTGCTGATGAAATCAGTGTCGTTTTCGAGCTCATCGATTTGTTTCTTCGTGAGATGGCTCATCAGAGCAATCGGATTCTGCTCCAGGTTCTCGAACGCCACAGGGTCGATGGATTCAAACAGCTCAATGGCATCTACATTCCAGCACCACCACAGGTTGTGGGCCAGCTCGTTGAGCTTACTCAGTGACTCGGAATAAACAGGCTCCACGAGCATTTTCTTCCACGTCGGGGCGTCCTGTTTCTTGTAGTCGAAGTTGCGCAACACTTCGGAATATTTCTTCGTCTGCTTGACATACGCGCGTCCAGACAGCTTCTCCAACGCCATGTCGTATGCCTTCAGATAGTTGGAAGCCAGCTGTTTCCAGCTGAATGTCAATGAGATGGAATATGCTTTTTCAGAGATTTCTCGTCTTTCGGCATCAGATTTCTCCGACATTTTCACAATGACATCTGCGATCTCATCAACGACATTTTGCGAGTTTTGTTCATCACGATGGATTACTGTAACAGCCTCGCCGTCAATCTTTTCGCTCAAGACAAACTTTCCGAAGCCGGAGATGTCTGTCGTAACGGTAGGTATGGCGTGTGCGATGCTTTCGAGCGGAGTGTAGCCCCACGGCTCGTAGTATGACGGGAAAACGGTGAGGTCGAAGCCGTAGAGGAACTCGTTGTATGGGATGTTTATCACGCCGTCTTTCCCGTTGAGGTATGCGGGGATGAACACCACCTTCACCTTGTCGGAGGCTTCGTTTTGCAGGCCGTTTTCGCGCAAAGCGTTAAGAACAGCATCATATTGATAGTCAAATATATGATGTGTAGCCGGATAGTCGGTATGGCCGACAATCTCGGTTTGTTTTTCGAGACGACGCGCCAGATCCTTCGACGGGCCGGCGATGTTCCCCGGCACCGCTATGACAGCGACGATGTTTTTCTTAAGGCCGCCATCTTTGTTCAGCTTGCCTAACGCCTTGATAAACAGGTCGATGCCTTTGTTATGAAACTCATATCTGCCGCTGTTCATAACGAGCATCGCGTCACGAGGCGTCTCCACCCCGCTCAGCGTGTCGATGATTTCAAACACACGTGCGCGGCTCTTCGCCACGAGATCTTCCTTTCTTGCCTCCGACTCGTTTATCCCGTTGATTGTCAACACATCAGGAGTACGTTGCAGGAACTGCCGGCATTCGTTGGCGGTGATTCCGCTGACCGTCGTGAAGACATCGGCGTTTTGTGCCGACTTCGACTCCATCGACTGCTGCGAGACGATGTTGAAGCGGTTCGCCATCGCCTGCGGGTTATACGTATCCAACTGATTATAAAGCGGCAAGCCGTTTCCGCTGATAGCTCTCCCGAGATATGTGGCGTGTGTTGTAAACACCGTGGCGATCTGCGGGCAGTTCTCCTTGAGGTAAAGCACGCCCGCACCCGTCATCCACTCATGGAACTGGGCCACGACGTTGTCGGTGCGCACATTCCATTCGACGAAGCTCTCTATGACCTTTCCGGCGGCGTAGCCGAAAATCACAGGCTCGATGTAATCCCACTGTCCGCGTATCGAGTCAAGTTGAAACTTCTCCCAGAGATGCGCAAGTATCTCATTCTTAGAGGAATACAACGATGTGTAGTCAACCAGGATGGCGAGCGGCTTGCACGGCAGCTTCCACCGTCCGACACGCACCTTCAGTCCGAGAGTGGCTGCGACTTTCTCGCGCCATTCGGCGAAAAGCGATGTGTCTTCAACAAAATACAACGTCTCGTGAGCTTCTTTCACGACATCCGGTCCAATCGTAATGTAATGGTCATCAAGAAGTTGTTTCATCTCGTCTGCCTTTGTGGAAATCACAGTGTAGATTCCACCGACCATGTTGCAGACTTCCCAGCTGGTCTCAAATAAAAAATCAGGTGTTTTCAATTAAAATCTGTTTTTAAAATCCGTTAAAATATTCATATAATTAATGTAGTAGTCGTATGGTGAGCCGCCGCCGTGCTTGGTGCACATTTCGGCGAAGTTCTCCGATGCCTGCAAAGCGTTCCAGTCGCGCATAAGTTCCTCATCCTTAGAGGTTTTCACCTTTCTGAAATTGGAATACAGCGTCTCAATCGCATCGTCCTGAAGGTCGTTCCCCATCCACGTTGACATGTCGCGTTCCTCATCGCGGCACGAGAGCGGTATCGGTGCGTCGAACACTCCCATCGGCTGGAGCTTGTCGGCAATCTGATATGGTTCAACAAACTGAAAATCAGTGTGTTCCAGCACCGCTTCAGGCAGATATTCCATAAAGTCGAAGATGCCTGTCGAGGCACTGACATTAGCGCCGAAAGTCTCGTAATCGACGAAAATATTGACGACCTCCTCCTCTTCCGGAATGGCGTTGAGCATCTCCACGAAATCCTCAACGGTGAAGTTGCCGTTTCTGAAGTTCAAAGAAATCTCATCGCTGAGTTTCCAGTTGCGAAGCATAACTTTCATTTTTGGATTCAGCGCATTGACATACAGATAGTTAGGACTCTTCCAGCCCAAGACGTGCTTCGCGCCTTCGGTCATTATCAAGTCAAAGCCCATTTCAGAGACATCATTGCCGATTTCATTTGAATATATGAGTTCGGTGTTGTGGAAAGTACGCGTCTTCACGCCGAAAATATCTTTCATAAGTTTCTTATGCTCAGCGACTTGCATCTTGAAAGCGTCCTTGTTGACCATCGAAGCTATCGAATGCGAGTAAGTCTCGGCAAGCACCTCCACATTGCCTGTGGCGACAAGGTTTCGGAAGCTATCGAGTGACTGCGGAGCGTATTGCTGCATCTGTTCGATTACGGTTCCGGAGAACGACAACGCGAACCTCAGCTTGTTGCCAAGCGTCTCCATCTTCTTCATAATCAACTGATTCATTGGAAGATAGCACAATTCCGACACACGCTGCATCGTGATGCGGTTTTTGTAGTCGTCATAATAGAAATGACGTTTCCCGATATCGAAGAAACGATACGTGCGGAGCCTGTACGGCTGATGCACCTGGAAGTAAAAACAAAGATTTCTCATATCTATAAGTGTTTATTATTCAAATCAATAAACTCGTTCCCAACCTCTTCCAATCCATGAAAACCCTATCGTAATTATGTGAGCTGTCGATAATTGTCCGTCATAAGAATCTGTCAAACAAAACTCATATTTCAATTTCACCGCACTTCTATCTAATGCTTTGATTGATGGTAGCGATCCGAACAATTTAATATCACAATTAACTCCAACTCTATACATCATGAATGTCTTGTTCAAATCATCAAATTCATCCTCATGGATATCTCTGTCTTTTGTAAATGGGTATTTTTCATAGACATAAGCTAAACCAACAAATGGTCCAAGAGCAATCCATTTATTATCTATTATAAAATAACCTAAATTGACGTATGGCATTGACCAATTGCACTTTTCGCCCTTAGCACATATTAAATTGGGCGTACCATGATAACTATATATCTGATCATGCGTGGTTTGCAACGTCATCATATTGATGCCTAATGTAAAATCAAACTTCTTATATAATACATCCAAACTAAATCCAACTCCGAATCCACTATTAGGCAAAAATCCAGATGATATTTCTGAACACAAATTAAAGCCTAAACCAAAGCCCCAATTATGCTCAACAAATTTTACTCGGATAATATGTCTTGCTAACCAATCATAACGACTATTAGGATAATTGGTCAAGAACATATCAACTCGTTCATTATGCTTTTCTATATTTTTTGAATAATTCTCATCCAACAACCAATCCAAAAATATGTTAAAAAACTCATCGTCTTCGTCCGATAGCTGGGCATTTTGAATATTGGAACGCAACACATATCCTTCATCAACGCTTCGCCTGTATATTTGTGTCATCATATCATCTCTTACAGGCAACACCTTATTATTCAAAGCATGATAATCCGTCGAATCCCGCCCCAACTCCACCGCCAGCACATCAAATTCACTTGTCCAAAACAGTATAAGAGCCAACTCAGCAGGCTTTAGTGCAACATAGTGATCATCTTCCAATCCTTTCAGATAATCCTTGATTTCTTTAACCTTTTCATAGTCGCGTTCGAGGAATTTTTCAAGGAGATACGCCCTGCCGTTCTCGATTTTCACCTTCTTGGTTTGCTGTATCTCATCCTCGATCTGCGCAAACGCCGGAATCATTGTAATAATAAAGATAATTGATATGACTAATTTTTTCATTATTGTTGTTATTTTATAAATAAATTTTACGTATTCGATGTGTTTTTACAGGCCGATGGCTCGTTCGTAAACAGCTTTGATTTTCTTCGAGGCGTATTCCCATTTGAGGTTATCGACCTCTTCCTTCCCTTCATTTCTGAAGATGTCCGACACCGCTTTATATTTGCAGATGCCGTAAATGGCGTCGGCAAGGCCGTTGATGTCCCAGAAATCGACTTTCAGCGCGTGTTGCACGACTTCAGAGACGCCCGACTGTTTGGAGATGATGACGGGCACTTTCAGACGCATCGCCTCAAGCGGCACGATGCCGAAAGGCTCTGATATTGAAGGCATTACAAAGACATCACTCATCGCGAACATCTGGTCAACGTCGTTGCCTTTCAGGAATCCCGTGAAATGGAAGTTACTTCCGATTTTCAGTTGCGCCACGCGTTTGACCATTTTCTGGAGCATGTCGCCCGTCCCCGCCATGACGAAATGTATCGTCGGGTCAACCTGAAGGATCTTGTAAGCCGCCTCGACGAAATACTCCGGGCCTTTCTGGTAGGTGATACGTCCGAGGAAGGTCACCACCTTGGCTTTCAGGCCGCTGCGCTCGTACTCGTCAAGTGACTTGTCGCTCGGCTCGACGGCGTTATGTACGGTTATGACCTTGTCGGGATTGATTCCGTATTTGTTTATCACGATGTTACGTGTCCAGTCGCTGACGGTGATGACGAGGTCGGCGGCTTCCATCCCGCGTCGTTCAATGGCATAGACGTTGGTGTTGATGTTCTCGCCTGAGCGGTCGAACTCCGTGGCGTGCATGTGCACCACGAGGGGCTTGCCTGTCGTCTCCTTGGCCGCGATGCCGGCGGAATACGTCAGCCAGTCGTGCGCGTGGATGACATCGAAGTCGTATTTTGTCGCCAACGACGAGCCGATGAGTGCGTAACGTGCGACTTCCTCCATGAGGTTCGCGCCGTATTTGCCCGAAAACTCATAACGCGGGGCCATCACCGAGCTGTGGAAATGGTCGGTGGCGTGACGATATTCCTCCACCATAGTGGTGAACTGCTCCGGCCCGACATACGGGATGATGTTAGAGCCGATCTCCATGTATTGCACTCTGTCCCAATAGCTTCTGTCCTTCTCGTTGTCGATATTGACAGTGACGTCGCTGGCGTTGAGCAGCTGCACATTGGTCTGGTCTTCGTCGCCGTGGGCTTTGGGCACGACGAAAAGCACCTCGACGCCGTTCTTCGCGAGGCCTTTTGTCATGCCGAAACATGCTGTCCCGAGGCCGCCTGTGATATGAGGCGGGAACTCCCATCCAAACATCAGTACTCTCATATCCTTACGTTTTTATCTTTCAGTGAATCAATGACATATTTCAAATACAGCAACGCCGCCACGCTCGTTGACTGCGAGATGCAGCCGCGTGCCTCGTGCGGCGGGTTGCCGTCATAAATCTCCGAGATGCTCCCGATACCGTTGACGAAGACCGCCGCCTCGAAGCCATCGTAGAGGTCTTCGAGATAAGGCTGTGCCGCTTTTCCATAAATAGACAGGCAGGCATCCGCGTAAGGCATTATAAGCCAAGGGAATACGGTGCCGTTGTGATAAGCCCGCTCGCGTTCGCGGTGGTTGCCTAAAGTGATGCCGCGGTATTCACGCTCCTCGCGCGGTGAAAGTGAACGCAACCCTCTGATTGTCAATAATTCAGAACGGGTGATGTCGAGGATTTTCTTCTTCAGGTCGTCTTTCATCGGCGAATACGGCATCGAGCTGGCAACAAGCATGTTCGGACGCACCATCGTATTTCTTTCATTTTCATTGACATAATCAAAGAAAACGTCATTTTGTTCATCGTAGAATGTTTCGACGAACGATTTCTCGATTTTCGCCGCCACATCACGCCATCCGGCAAGATGCGGGTCTTTCTTATCAGCGACCTTCAGCAGTTCAATGCCATAGCGTAACGCATTGTACCACAAGGCGTTTATCTCTATTGCAAATCCGTATCTCGGTGTCCACGGCTTCCCGTCGCAGAACACGTTCATCCACGTCAGGGCGAGACTCTCGTTTCCGGCATAAAGCAAGCCGTTGTCGCGCGCCTTCACGTTGAAGTCGGTGCCGTTGATGAAACTTTCAATTATCTTCGTCATCACGTCGCCATATTCCTTCCAAATCGACTTCTTCGTCTTGCCCAGCATCGACTCATATTTCTGCATGTTGATGAAGAACCACAGCGGGGAATCGACGGCGGTGTAATACAGGCTTTTCTGGTAATATTTATGCGGGAAGAACGGGCCTTGCATCCTGTCGATGAAATATTTTAGCATCTCCTTGAAGGTCTTCTCGTCGCCGTTGGCGAGGCAGATGCCGGGGAGCGAGAGGAAGGTGTCGCGGCTGCACGAGCCGAACCACGGGAAGCCGGCGAACATGCGCGTGTCTTTCTCACCTTTTATAATAAACTGCTGCGCGGAGTTTTGCAGACAATGCTCGAAGCTGTCGCGCGGTATGCGGTGTTCTATCTGATTATCAAACTGTTTCTTGAAAAGAGCCGGATTTTTCTCCTCAACTCCGGCCGACACCACGATGCTGTCGCCCTTCTTCATCTGGACCTCGAAGAAGCCCGGGACATACAGGTCTTCAACAGCGTCATATCCACGCTCGAACTCTCTGATATAAAACAAGTTACGATACCAATCAGGGCAATGTGTGTATTCATTCGCCTTTGAGATTTGGAAGCAGAGGGTGTCGTAATTCTCATACATCTGCCAGGCGGCGCCGTTTTTCAGCGGGGTGTATTTCCTGTTCGCCGCATGGTTCTCGTGCGTGACCATGTGCACATTGCGGAAAGCGAGGAACGGCGTGAGTCTGAGCGTGACAGGCTGCGCCGCCTCCGTCAGCGTGTAGCGTATCAGTATGCGCGGCTCGTTCTCCGCGAAGATATATTCCTTGGTGAGGAACGAACTGCCGACGCGGTAAGTCAGCTTCGGGATCGGCTCGGCGGTGAACTCGCGCAGATATTTGTGCCCTCGCGGCGACACCGTGCCGTCCTTGTACTCGTGGACACCGAGATGGAACTCCTCTCTGTTTGCGACGAGCGTCTCATCTATCGACGACAGAAGCACATGGTTGTTGTTGTCGAGCTTGGGCTGCGGCATCACCAAGAGTCCGTGGTATTTCCTTGTGTTACAACCAATTACGGTAGTGTTATAGAAAGCTCCAGAGCGGTTCGACCGCAGGATTTCCTTGTTCATGGTAAACTCCAAGTTGACCAGATGTTGCTTGTCGAATGAGATGTATGCCATATTTCTCAGCAGATTAATTTTCAAAATTAAAACCTGCAAATATAAAAAGAAAAAAGGAAGATGAAAAGATTTTTTTTAAATTTAATTCGTAAAAAAATCATACAGCGAGACAGTCATTCAAACAAATCATCGAGTGTCACAACCGACTGAACACGATTGGCGTACATGTTTTTCTTCAAGCCGTACGTCGTGACGATTACTGTCTGGATGGCCTTGCGCGTCTTGGTTTCGCGGCGGAACGCATCAATCTTATTCCTCAGAATCTCATCGAAATCTTTGTCAATAGTGTATTCATTGATTGAGAATTTCATTTCGCAGATGCTGATGACACGGTCGCGTCGGTCAATCAGAAGGTCAATTTGTGCGCCGCGTCCGGCAGCATCCTCTTCTGTCTTTTCCCTTGAAAACCAAGAAGATACATCACATTGCACCCCGCTCACGCCAATGCTTTTCCTGATTTGTTCTATATGGCAAAGGCAGAGTTGCTCGAAAGTGTATCCCGCCCAGGCTCGACGTGACGGCAAGTCGATGCTGTTTGACCAAAAATGCGGTTCATGGCCGTAATTATCTTTCAGATAAGAGAAATAAAACATGCTGTAAAAATCAGAAAGCTGATATGTGATGTCACGTTTTTTGCTTCCAAAATAATTGTAAGCACGTATGAAACCATTGTCTGTCAGATTCTTGAGTATTTTTGAAAGATTTCCGTTATCATTCAGTTTGGTTTCTTTAATTATTTCATTACGAGTCAGCCCGATTTTCTTTTTCGACAGGGCTTCGACAACGGCGATGTGGTTATCGACCTGATTGAAAAATGTGCTGTAGAGATGGTCGAACTCGTCCCACAGCAGGCCTTTTTCCTTGAAAAAAATATTGTCGATATTTTGCATGTAAGACCAGTGTGGATTAAGCTGTTTCAAATAATACGGGATGCCGCCCATTATCATGTAGCATTCGGCGATGTCGTAGCGGGTCCATTCGAAGCCGCGCGACACGAGATATTGCTCTGTTTCATTGAGTGTGAACGGCTTGATGAACATGCGGTATGAGCAACGGTTGAACAGGCCGCCTTTGTCGCCAAGCAGTTTGTTGGTGATCCATGATGTCGCGCTTCCGCAAACGATCAGGAGTATGCCGCCTTCCGCCGCGGCCCATCCATTCCAAAAAGCCTCAAAAGCCGGCACGAAGTCGGAATCAGGAGTGTCGAGCCAAGGCATCTCATCGATGAAAACTACTTTCTTGCCATCCGTGGTCATTGACTTCAGATGTTTTTTCAGAATGTCGAAAGCCTTGAACCAGTCGGTCGGTGTGTCTATATGGTCGCCGGTATAATCCTCCACCGCAGCGGCGAAACGTCCTAACTGGACATCGGCAGGTTGCTTGTATACGCCAGTCAGCTTGAAAGCTAAGCTGTTGCCAAAGAAACTGTTGACAAGGAATGTTTTCCCGACCCTTCGTCTTCCATATATTATAACCAATTCAGATTCAGCCGATTGCATTGACCGCTCAAGCAATTCAAACTCGTATTTTCTTCCGATGACAGTCTGTTCCATGATAAATTTCCCTTATTTTTCAGGCTGCAAAGATACGATTAATTTGTTAAATTTGTCGTTATCTCGAAAAAAAAGTGACATTCCGACACTTTTATATGTTAAAAAATGTCGGAATGTCGGTAAAATATTGAGATAACGACATTTTGTTTCCGTTGAGCGTGTCATGCCTCGGACTACAATCCCTCGGCGTAACAGACGTAGAGACGGGGCATGCCCCGTCTCTACAGCCTGACAACGACGGATTGATAACAACCTCTACCGCGCTTGCCCGCTTCAACTCCGTGTAGCGCCGGAGATTGTTCGACTCCCTGCGGTCGCTCACAAGGACGACATCACTTGGTGGTATAAATAGTAGTAGTAGTGTTGCGGCGAAGCCGCAACACTACTACTACTATTTAGTTTTTTCAAACAAACCGCCCGTCATTGCGACCGAGCGTAGCGAGTGGAGCAAACCCATGTTAACGAACGACTTCCTCTCGTGAGCGGAGCAAAGCGAAGTCGAACAAACTCATATTATCAAACAACGCGTCATTCCGACCGAGCGTAGCGAGTGGAGCAACCTCTTCAGCTTAGCATTTCAGACTGATGTCCTTTGGTGAAACTAAAGAACAAGCGCGAGGCGGAAGCCGTTGTTGTGGTTGCCGTTGAATGCGGAGTTGCCCCGATACGGGAAACTGCCATACTGTCCAAATTTGTCATAACTGCCACCACGTCTCACGCGGTTAGAGCCAGATGACGGTCCCTGAGGGTTTGTCTGCGAATCTTTACTGTATTTCCCGTACCAATCCTGGCACCACTCCCAAACGTTACCGCTCATGTCGTAGATGCCAAGCTCGTTCGGCGACTTCGTGCCTACGGGATGAGTGCTGCCACCGCTATTATTACAGTACCACGCCACCTCATCTATGTTGTTACTCCCGCTGTACTTGTATCCCTTGCTCTTGTTTCCGCCTCTCGCAGCATACTCCCACTGGGCCTCCGTAGGCAGACGGAACGTTTTCCCCGTCAGACGGTTCAGCTTCGCAATAAAACCTTGGCAGTCATTCCAATTGACCATTTCCACCGGAAGATAGCCGCCCTTGAAATTGCTCGGGTTGCTCCCCATGACCGCCTCCCAAAGTTCCTGCGTCACCTCGAACTCGCCAATGTAATATTCGCTCAGCGTCACTTCATGAGCCTCTTTACCTTCACCCATAGTGAACGTGCCGCCTTCAACCTTTATCATCTTGAAGTCAACACCATTTACGGTGACAACCACATTGCCGTCGGCATCCGTCACCACGCCGTTTTCGGGCTTTTGAGCCGCAACAGGCTGCGCAACCGCCGGCTGCTGTACCACCTGCTGCACCGGCATCGACGACTCGCCCTCAACCAGTTCAAACTCAACGGTTTGCTCTTCATTCAAGTTGATGTTCACACGCTGCACAGCTGTCTCAAAACCTTCCTTGTTAACCGTAATCTTGTGCATACCGCGCTTTATCACCTCCGACAAATAAGGAGTTTTTCCAACCAATTTGTCATCGACATACACGTCAGCACCCGAAGGTGTCGTCTTCACGGTTACATATCCGAAATTAGGCCTCAGTTCAACGGCAATCTCCTTCTTCTCCTTCTCCGTGAATACAACGACATTCTCCTCCGTGATGTAATTCTCGCACTCAACCTTGTAGCGGTGTTCAGCACCTATCGACACGGCCTTGCTGCCATAGCCGACTCCGACTTCCTCATCATCAATGTAAATCGTCGCGTTGTCGGGTGTGGTGATGATGTTGAGCGTCGCCGTCTCCATGCCCAGTACAAGCTCGTAGATTTTCTTCGGCTCGAGGTTGTAAGGCAGCTTGAATTCATATTCGCCCTGATACTTTATCAGGATGGAGCCAGGCTTTCTCGACGAGACGTAAAGGCGGTACTCGCCGTTCTCGTAGGCCTTGTGCATTATCATGATGTTGCGCGGCACGAAGACAATCTTCTGCAACGTCGCCTCGTCGAAGCCCTGCGACTTCACCTTCAACAAGCAGACAGGGTTGTCATCGTAATCCGTAAGCTGGTTCTTCTGCAGCTTGCCCTCGTCCATGATGCCGTTCTGTATCTTGTTGAACTCAATGGCATAAACCGGCGACGTGTTCTGCGCCTGCGACGTGATGCTCAAGAATGTGATGCAAAGCAATGTGATTAATAATGTAAATGAATGTGTTGCGTTGTGTTTCATAGTGCGTCAGCCTCTTTTAACTCTACTCTCTTAACTTTTAACTTTATAACTTTCTACTTTACAAACTTTATAAACTTTCTACTTTACAAACTATATAAACTTTCTACTTTACAAACTTTCCACTTTCCAACTCGTTACTTTTTCGCGGCGGCAAAGGTAAGAAAAATTTCAATAAGGCATTCGTTTTTTTTGTAATTTCGCAAGTTGAAAAAATTAAAAGATAAAAATAGTAACAATCATGAAAGTAAAACATTTTCTAACATTTTGCGCCATGGGTATCATAGGATTAAGCGCCTGCAATTCAGACAGTTGCGGCATAAAGACAAAAGACGCCGGACAGAATCCATTCTTTGTTGAGAGTGAGTTGCCGTTCGGCGCGCCCGCATTCGACAAGATCAAAACCGAGCATTACAAGCCGGCCTTCATCGAGGGCATGAGACAGCAGAAAGCCGAGATTGAAGCCATCTGCAACAGCACGGAAACGCCCACATTCGAGAACACGATCTGGGCTTACGACAAGTCGGGCGAGCTTCTCGGCGGCGTCGCGGGCGTCTTCTACAACATGATGGAGTGCATGAGCGACGACGAGATGCAGAAGATTGCGGAGGAGCTTTCGCCGCTCATCTCTGCTCACAGCGACGACATCGCGATGAACGCCAAGCTGTTCGAGAAGATAAAATACGTCTATGACCATCGCGCCGAGATGAGCCTCGACGGACAGCAGAACCGCGTCGTCGAGAAATACTACGGCGACTTCATCCGCGGCGGCGCCGGCCTCAACGACGAAGACCAGGCCAGGCTGCGTCAGATCAACGAACGCCTGTCGCTCGTGAACCTGCAGTTCAACCAGAACATGCTCGCCGAGAACGCGGCGTTCAAGATGGTCGTCGATAACGTCGAAGACCTCGCCGGACTACCGGAAGCGAACATCGCGGCGGCAGCACAACAGGCTGAAGCCGAGGGACTTAAAGGCAAATACGTCTTCACCACCGCCAAGCCGAGCATGATACCGTTCCTCACCTACGCCGAGAACCGCGCACTCCGCGAGAAACTCTACAAAGGCTACATCAACCGCTGCAACAACGACAATGCCAACGACAACAAGAAAGTCATCAGCGAGATTGTGAATCTGCGTTTGCAGAAAGCGCAACTTCTTGGTTATAAGGATTATGCATCATTCGTCTTGGCCAACAACATGGCGAAAGACGTCCCGACCGTTGACAACTTCCTCGCCAATCTTTTCGAGCCGGCCCTGAATGTCGCCAAGAGAGAACTCGCCGAGATGCAGTCCATCGCCGACAGCGAAGGCGCCGGCTTCAAGCTCGCCTCATGGGACTGGTGGTACTACGCCGAGAAGGTGCGCAAGGCGAAATACGACTTCGATGAGAACCAGCTCAAGCCTTACCTCTCGCTCGACAACGTGCGCAACGGCATGTTCATGGCCGCCAACAAGTTATACGGCATCTCATTTGAAAAGAGAACCGACATCCCGGTCTATTTCGACGGCGTTGAGACATTTGAGGTCAAGGAAGCCGACGGCACGACATTAGGTCTGCTCTACCTCGACTACTTCCCGCATGCAAGCAAGGGCACCGGCGCATGGTGCACCTCGTTCCGCGAAGGCGGCTACGACATCAACGGCGTGCGTCACCCCGCCTTGGTGCAGCTCGTGATGAACTTCACGCCCGCGACAGGCAGCGAGCCGTCATTGCTCAACTGGGACGAGACAGAGACGATGTGGCATGAGTTCGGACACAGCCTCCACGCTTTCTTCTCAGAAGGCAGATACACAAGGACTTGCGGCAACGTCCCGCGCGATTACGTCGAGCTTCCTTCACAAATCATGGAGGAATGGGCCAACGACCCCGAAGTCATCCGCATGTACGCAAAACATTACCAGACAAACGAAGTGATGCCGGATTCTTTAATCAACAAACTCGAAAACAGCGGCAACTTCAACCAGGGCTTCAACACCGTGGAGTTCCTCGCGGCTGCAATCTTAGACATGGAATATCACAAGGTTAAAGAGGTCAAGACTCTGGACATCAACGCTTTCGAGAAAGAGGCGATGGACAGAATCGGCCTCATCGACGAAATCGTCCCGCGTTACAGAAGCACGTATTACGGACACATCTTCGGAGGCGGCTACGCAGCCGGTTACTACGTCTATTACTGGGCTGAAGTGCTCGACACCGACGCTTTCAATTACTTCAAACAATCAGGCGACCTGTTCAACCCCGAACTCGCCAAGTCATTCAGACTCAACTGTTTGCAGGAATGCGGCAACGACGAAGGGATGGTTCAGTACAAGAAATTCCGCGGACAGGAGCCGAGCCTCGACGGTTTCCTTATCAAGCACGGACTGAAATAAAAAGTGACACGCCAAGGCGTGATACAAGAATCGCTTCGCGAAATCATGTTGATTTACAGACATTTCGCGAAGCGATTTTTATTTACGAACATCAAAGATTATCACCAGCCCTGAGCCAGCACATCGGCGATGTGGATGACTTTTATCGGGAGATTCTGTTTCTTTGCGTATGAGTCGAGATGCATGAGGCACGACATGTCGTTGGTGACAAGATATTCCGCACCGACCTCAATCGCCTCATCGAGTTTCTTCTTCGCCAAAGCGCAGGAAATCGACTCATGCTGGACCGCGAAAAGGCTGTTTCCGTAGCCGCAGCACACTTCAGGATGCTTCAACTCAATGAGTTCCAATCCGTTGACTTTTGAAAGCAATTGGCGGCCTTCGTCTTTCAAGCCCAACTCACGCAGCGAAGAGCACGAATCGTGATAGACGACCTTGTGCCGGAACACAGCATCGGTGAAACTCGCATGCAGCTCATTGACAAGGAAATCAGTCAACTCATGGATGTTCCCGACGATACGTTTGTATTCAAGATGCGAGCCCGTGTTGTAAAAAAGCTCCTTGTATCTCGTCTTTATGAAACCGACACACGACGCGTTGATCCCGACAATCGGACGGTTGTTCGGGAAATCTTTCAAGAACTTCTCCCCCAACGCTTTGGCATCATCCACAAATCCACTCTTGAACGCGAACTTTCCGCAGCATGTCTGCTCGGGATTGTATTCGACATCGACATTGCACGCCTGAAACAGCTTCAGGACATTCATCGCGGTCATCGGATAGAATTGGTCAATGACGCAGGAAACAAACAAATCAACTGTCATCTCAGAAAATTTCGGCAAAGTTAATGTTTTTTGTTAAATGTTAAAAAATTTTTGAAAAATCACCCCAGAAATCCGGATACGACTTTGACACGACCTCCGCATTTTCAATCTCTACCGCGCCAATCTTCATCGACAACGGTGCCAAAGCCATTGCAATCCGATGGTCATCGTGCGAGTCGAAAACAACAGGGTTCACTTCGGAGAAAAACGGGACATTTCGCAACGCGTTCATTTTCAATATGTCATCGGATATTTTTTCAAACTCCACCCCTATCTTATTTAGTTCTGTGACCATCGCATCAACTCGGTCCGACTCTTTTATGGCGAGATTCCTCAGACCCGTGAACGTCGCACAGACCTGAAGTCCGGCGCATGTCGCCACGACGGCGGGAAACAAATCCGGCGCGTCAGTGAAGTCAAATTCAAATAAATTTTTACAATTCGACGTTGATTTCACGACAGTTGCGCCTTCATCTTCAAATATCGTTCTCACACCGAACCCGTCGAAAATATCCGCGACGAGTTTGTCACCCTGAACGGATTTCTCCTTCAGATTCCGCAAAAAAGCCTGTCCGCCGTCGCTCAACGCCACAATCTCAAACCAATACGAAGCCGCGCTCCAATCGCTTTCCACAACGTATTCAACATTTTGATAATCAGAATGTTCGACAACAATGTCACGACCGTCGCGACACACTTTCGCGCCATATTCCGTCATAATCCCGACAGTCATGTCGATGTACGGCAACGAAGTGAGTCCGCCGTCGAGATGCAGTTTGAGGCCGTTTTCAAAAGTCGGGGCGGCGAGCAGCAACGACGACGCATACTGCGAGCTTTGACTGACATCGACGGAGACGCAGCCGCCTTTGAGTTCCCTGCCTTCTATCATCAAAGGCGGGAAACCTTCAACAAATTGATATTCAATGTCAGCGTCGAACCGCCGCAACGCATCAACGAGATGTCTGACGGGACGTTCACGCATCCTGCCGGAGCCGGTCAGAAGCCATTTTCCAGGTCTCAATGACAATGCCGTCGCCAGGAAACGGAACACAGTGCCCGCATTGCGGCAGTCAACCTCTTTTAGTGAATATTGTCCTTTATTATTGTTAATAAACTTTAACAATTTCGAAAGGAGTCCGGTGTCATCGGCTTTTGAGAGATTACCTATTTTCGGCTCAAAACCGGCGTAATGACAAATCATCAAGGCGCGGTTGCTCTCGCTCTTGCTACCCACAAGCGGCACACTGACTTTAAAGTTATTATTTAACAAACGAACTCTCATCACCAAGAAAATCAACAAGATAGTGCAATGACTCGATTATATCGCTTTCTTCTACGACAATGTCATAACGTGGTTTCTCAGGTTCGGAGACCAACACAAAGCGGATTCTTCCGTCCGCGTTTTTCTTGTCATGACGCATTATCTCTATCAAAGCATTGAGATTCAAATCTTTAAGATTGAAAATATCAAATTTTTCTTTGTATAACGTCTTATAAAACCGCGTCCATTCCGCATCCAAACCGCAATATTTTTCAGACAGCCGCAATGCCGGAATGATGCCAAGGGCCACAGCCTCGCCATGAAGCATATAATTTTGTGAATCAAGAAGATACGTCTCAATGGCATGACCGACAGTGTGACCGAAATTCAAGACTTTCCGCAATCCGGCCTCGTTCGGGTCACTTTGCGTAATTCTCCCTTTGGCTTCAATGGCTTTTCTTACAAGCACCTGACTCACAGGCAGTTGCGCGTCGAAAAACGATTTATCGGAAATGAACCCGTACTTTATCATCTCCGCCAGTCCCGACTTCTGCTCGCGCACAGGCAATGTAAGCAGGAAATCAGTATCAACATAAACCGCCATCGGATTGGAAAACAGTCCGATTTGGTTTTTAAGTCCTTGGAAATCAACGCCTGTCTTCCCACCGACAGCGGCATCAACCATCGACAGAAGCGTCGTCGGCACGTTGATGAAGTCGATTCCGCGCTGATAGCACGAAGCCGCGAAGCCGCCGACATCGGAAACACAACCGCCTCCGAGGTTTATCAACAAAGAATTTCTATCAGCATGATTTTCAACAAGTTGCGACCAGATTTTCTGAACCGTATCTATACTCTTGCAATTCTCACCCGACGGGATTTCAATCAGCGAAAAGTTGCTGATCCTCGTCTTTTCAAAAAAAAGCGGCAGGCAGAAATTTATCGTATTCCCATCAACAAGAACAAATGTTTTTGAATGAGAATCAATCATTTGCAGCAGCTGTCCGATATTTTCAGAAAATAGCACCATCGAGTAAAAAATTATGAATTAAATTACGGAACATGTGATTTTCCTTGATGTATCGGTATTCCCCAAAGCTATTTCCACCTTTATGAAATGTTCGGGCATGAGCGGGTCGATGAGCTCGGGCCATTCGAGCAGGCAGAGGTGTCCGCTGTAGAAATAATCCTCATAGCCTATGTCGAAGACTTCCTCAAGCCGTTTGATTCTGTAAAAGTCGAAATGGAATATCGAGCCTTCATCTTGGTCCGTAAGGTATTCATTTACAAGGGCGAATGTCGGGCTGTTCACCTCATCGGTCACGCCCATACGGTGACACAGGTTCTTGATGAGCGTGGTCTTCCCCGCCCCCATCGGGCCGTAGAAAGCGATGATGTCCGACTTGTCGCGCCAGCCAATCAGCAGGTCAGTGACCTGCGAAAGCTCCTCGACGCCGGTTATTTCAAAAGTTTTTGTTTCCATTATTTTGCCTTCATATAGGCGACCGGGATGAGCATTTCGCTCATCGAGATGCCGCCGTGCTGGAATGTGTTTTTATAATAATTGACGTAATAGTTATAGTTGTTCGGGTAGGCGAAGAAATCGTTGGCGCGTGCGAAGACGTATGCGGTGCTGACATTGACTCTCGGGAGGAAAATCTTCTCGGGGTCTTTCACCTCAAACATCTCTTTCGCATTGTATTTCAACGACTTGCCGTATTTATATCTTAAGTTGGTATTCACGTTCTTATCGCCTAAAATCTTCACCGGATTCTTAACGTAAACGGAGCCGTGGTCGGTGGTGACGACCATGTCGCAGCCTTTCGACGAGATGAACTTCATCATGTCGTAGAGCGACGAATGCTCGAACCACGACAGCATGAGCGAGCGGTAAGCCTCCTCATCGTCAGCGAGTTCGCGGATTATCTCCATCTCGGTGCGTGCGTGCGAAAGCATATCGACGAAGTTATAGACGATGACATTGAGTTTGTTCTGCATCAGGTTGCCCATCTGTTCGTAGAGTTTCTTGCCGGCGGCGAGGTTCAGCACCTTATTGTATGAATACTTGATGTTCTTGCCGAAACGTTTCAGCTGTTCGCCGAGAAGCTCGCTTTCGTATTGATTCTTAGTGCCTTCGTCCTCCTCGTCAAGCCAGTAATTCGGGAAGCGGCGGCGTATCTCAAGAGGCATCAGGCCGGCGAAGATGGAGTTTCGCGCATATTGCGTCGTGGTCGGCAAGATGCTGTAGTAAATGGCGTCGTCCTCGACATGGAAGAACTGTTCCACCAACGGCTGTATCGACTTCCACTGGTCGTAGCGAAGGTTGTCTATCAGTATGAAAAACAACGGCTTATCGTCATCGGTGAGGCGATTGAAAACATTATTTTTCATCACCGTGTGCGACATCGTGGGTTTCATCTCGCTTTTCCCGCCGACCCAGTCGCAGTAATTCTTCTCCACATAACGCGAGAACAGGTTGTTCGCCTCCTGCTTCTGCAAGGCGAGAATCTCTTTTATGCCGTCGTCGGCCGACTTCTGAAGCTCCAGCTCCCAGCGTGTCAGGTTCTTATATACTCCGACCCATTCGTCGAAGTTGAGGTTGTTATTCAAATCCATGCCGATCTTGCGGAACTCCTGCTGGTATTTCGACGTTGACTTCTCGTCAACGAGTTTCTTGTTTTCGAGATTGCGTTTCAGCGAGAGCAGGATCTGGTTCGGATTGACCGGCTTTATCAGATAATCGGCGATGTTGCTGCCGATGGCGTCCTCCATGATGCGTTCCTCCTCGCTCTTCGTGATCATCACCACGGGCAGGTTCGGGAACTCCGCCTTGATTTTCTCGAGAGTCTCGACGCCTGAGATGCCCGGCATCTGTTCGTCAAGAAAAACGATGTCGAAATGTTGCGAACGCACGAGGTCGAGCGCATCAACGCCGCTGTTTGCCGTGACCACTTCATAACCTTTCTTTTCCAGAAATAAAATGTGCGGCTTCAAAAGTTCTATCTCATCGTCAGCCCATAAAATCGTATTTGCCATATTTCCTATTTTTTTGAAGATAACGTTTGAATTGTGGAAAAGATATAAAACGCAGAAAAAATTTCGTTTTTACATGTTTTTCAGCGGTGAGTCGGACGAATACGGCACCTTGCCTGACGGCACCACCTTGCTTGACGTGGCGAGGTGCACATCCTGGTCGTCGAAGAAGATATGTGCGCCGAAAGCCTTGAGCACCTTGTCTTTAGGCATTCCGCCGAGGAAATAGACCTCGTTGACATACACGCCCCATTTCTTCAGGGTCTTGATGACGCGCATGTGTGCCGGTGCGCTGCGTGACGACACGATGGCGAGGCGCAGCGGCGAGAGCTCGACGGTGACAGGCAGCGAGGCCTGTATCTTCGACAGCTTCATCAGCAGTTTTGCGAACGGGCCTTCCGGCAGCGGGTCGTCCTGATGCTCGTCTTCGTAACGGTGGAACTCGTCGAGACCTTCAACACGGGAGTATATCTCCGCCTCATCGGAGAACAGCACGGCGTCGGCGTCGAAGGCGATTTTCACCGTGTTGTCGTCGGGGTTGAACGCTGTTGGCGGCTCGTAGATGACCGCCGCCGCGCAGTTGCTGTGCGAGTCGATGACCGACTGCACGCTCTTCTCGTCCTTAGAGAGGAAGAGGTCAACGCCGAAAGCCTCGATATAAGGCGCCATCGACTCGCCGCCGGTGAACGCCAGACGGGTGATGTCGAGGTCGTATTTCTCGATCGACTTCAATATCCTTATGCCGGTCTCAGGACTGTTGCGCGACATCACAACGACTTCAACGACAGGCTTTTGCGCCTGTTTGTTCAGCTGGAGAAGACTCTTCACGAGATAAAAAGCCGTGCCGATCTCAAGCGGCACATCCTGATTTCTTTCCTGGTATTCGCGGTAACGTTTCACGCCCTCGCGTTCATAGATCTCGTTTTCCTTTTCGAGGTTGAACAACGCGCGTGAGGTGACGCCGACGACCAGCATTTCAGACAAATCGACCATATCCGTTAATAAATTGAAAGTTGCAAAGATACGCAAAATTGAGATTTGAATGTTTTTTATTTTGAAAAAACACCCGATTATTTTTTAAGAAACCGTGCATTCTAACAGAAAAAAACTAAATAAAAGACCTCACCACATAAACCAGCTCCTCGCCTCTCCGCGCCAATTTCATCCTCTCCCGTTGTTCGTCGGTGAGTTCGTAATAGAGGCGGTCGGCATCGACGGTGAAGCCCGCTTTTTCGAGCACCTGCGCGTAGTCGCGACCGAACTGCCTGACGTGGTCGTACTGCCCGAAGTTGCGTTTGCGTTCCTCCGGGTCGGTGATGGTCGGGTCCTCCCACGTGTCAACATCCGGATTTATAGGCACCAGAAGGACAGCCCAACCGTCAGGTTTCAGTATGCGTTTTATCTCCGAGAAGGCTTTGCTCACGTCATCGACATGCTCCAAGACGTGATTGCAAATCACCACATCATATTGACTGTCAGGCAAATCAATTTTCGTGACATCAAGATGTAGGTCGGCGATTGGTGAGTCGAGGTCGGCGGTGGTGTAGTCGAGGTTTTTCAACGCGCGGAAACGTTTCAGATACGGCTGCTCCGGCGCGAAATGCAAGACCTTCAAGTTATCTGTGAAAAATCCGGTTTTCTCTTTCAAATAAAGCCAAAGCAGACGATGACGCTCAAGCGAGAGGCACTTCGGGCACATGCGGTTGTCGGTCGCCGCGCCGTAGCCGTATGGCAGGAACTTCCGGAAATGGCCGCCGCAGACAGGACATTCGACTTTGTTCCCGATATAAAACGGCCGAATCAGAACGCTGAACAGATAGCTGAACTTTATCAGCGTCTGACGCGGAAAAATCTTTGTTATTAAAGCTATTAATTTCTTCATAAAAATTCTTTAAAACGAGTTACACGAATCACTTGTAAGACTTAATATTGCGGCGGTCATGTTCGACCATGCGTATTTCTTTTTTTCTTCTTTCACGCCATCTACAAAATTCTCAAATCTTTCATTTTCATAAAAATCAACAAGTGCATTTGCTATCTCAGATGGCTGTGGTTCAACGACATAGCCGACTTTTCCATTCGGGATTATCTCTTTCAGCCCGCCGACATTTGTGACTAACATCGGCTTCTCGAAGTGATAGGCGATTTGCGTCACGCCGCTCTGCGTCGCCGATTTGTACGGCTGCACGATGATGTCGACGGCATTGAAATAATCTTTCACGTCAGCGTCGGAAATATACCTATTATTAATAACGACGCGATCTTTCAGTCCGAGACGCTCAATCTGTTCGAAATACGGTTTCTCGTCATCGTAGAACTCACCGGCGACGACCAACTTCACGTTCATTTTCCTGAAACGCTCATCAGCGAAGGCGTCAATCAGCAAATCGAGACCCTTGTACGCCCTAACGAGACCGAAAAACAACATATAGCGGCAGCTTTCGTCAAGTCCTAACTTCTTGATTGCAAATGTTTTATCTTCAATATTTCCAAAATGGTCGTACAAAGGATGAGGCGTGAACACCTTCGGTTTCCCATTCCTATCAAGCGTTTCAACGTCAGCCAAAACTGATTTCGACAAAGCGACGAATCCGTCCATCGCCTTCACGAAATACGGCGGGAACAGTCTGTCGAGAACCGACTTCTCATGCGGTATCATATTATGTATCAACCCAATACATTTCGCATTGCATTTCTTTTTGATGACGCGTGCCATCGTCCCGAAGCAAGGTGCGAAAAACGACATCCAATAAGTGAAAATCACCACGTCGGGATTTTTCCTGCGTATTTCGCGTCCGACCTTGAGCCAGTTCGTCGGGCAGACGGAGTTGATTCTTTCGGAAATCGTAATGTCCGAAGGAGCATCCGCATCGGAATACTGCGTCTTTCCAGGAAACAGGAACGACGGGTACTGAAGCTGGAACGTAACAATCTCAACATCAACATTTTCCTTCACAAACTCCTGTGCGAGCCTGTCGGAAAACGCGGCGATACCTCCACGATACGGGAATGATGTTCCAACTATTACGACTTTCATAACTGATGCCTTATATGTAAAACTCTGTTTATCAAATCATTAACCTGTTTTGAGATATTCATGCAATAAATTGCCGTCAAACCTAATCCGCACAAAATCAATGTCCGCACCGCTGCCTCGATGAATTTAACGATGAGACTGTCACCGAGTAAGGTCATCAGCGGAGTCGAGATATATCTCATTGACAGCCAATTTATTACAAAAAGGGAAACCATTATAACGGTAAGTTTCAACATGTTCCATGAAAACGGATGAACCTTTGATTTCCAAGCGATTGCAGAAAGAAGCAGGGCGTAATAAATCACGAACGAGAGCAGCGAGGCCATTGCGGAGCCGACCATCTCGAACCTCGGAATCAGGACATTGTTGAAGACGATGGCCAATGTCGTCAGTATCGCCGTGAAAATCAGCTGGATATAATAATATTTCGAGTAGCTCAGCACGGTGACGCCGATGTTCAGCGATGTGTTGACGAGTTTCGCCATGACGAGAACCAGGAACACCCATTTGCCGGCGCAGTAGATGTCGCCATTCGGCAAGACGTCGTAAAACAAATCGATGTTAATCCAGATAATCAGGAACACGAACAGGCCTGCCATGAGCTGATGCAGCGCAACGCTTTTCGTAAGTTCCTGAACCACAGGCATATCGTTGTCTTTCATCGCTTGTGATATTGCAGGTTTTGAAATCGAGCCGAGAGCGCGGTAAGGCATCTCGACGAGTGCGGCCATGTCGGTGGCGATTTTGTATATTCCGGTGAAGAACAGCCCGAGTTTCGCGGTCACCATGAATGAGTTGAGGACGGGGATTATCGTGGTGACGACGGAAGAGACGACCATGAACAGTGTGTATTTCAGGAAGTCGCGGCGCAGCTTGTCATCAACATATTTCGGCTCGACCTTGAAAGAGATCTTTTTCAGAGTCAGCAAGTAGATGATATTCAGCAGTGTGGCGAGGAGATACGTGACACACAGTCCGATGACCATTCCGTCGAGGTTGATGATGCCGACGATGTACAGGATGTAGTCGATCAGGGTGAAGACGCGTATCCCGACCTCACGGACGAAGCGCGGGAAGACGATTCGCATCAGGAGGTTGGAATTTGTCTCGAACACAATGAGATACAGCATGAAGAACGCCATCGGGATGACGAAATACATGTAATCGACGAACAGTGCCGAGTTTCTCGAGAAGTACGCGACGAGTGCCGGTTTGAACACGAAGAACAGTGCGGTGAACACCACGAATCCGATGAGCGGGACTATCAGTGTCCAGCCGAAGAAGCCGTGGTCGCGGTTTTTCGCGTCCTTGAAGAACGGGTAGTAGCGGATTGCGGATGTCGAGGTCCCCATCTGCGCGAGGCCGGAGAGCAGGATGGCGGCGTCGGCGAGGACGCGCGTCAGGCCGACCTCCTCGGGCGTGAGGTATTTCGTCATCACGAAGAATGTGGTGACGAAACCCACAGCGACACCTATGTAGTTCATTATCGTGCCTTTGATGCTCTGTTTTACTACGACCCCCACGGTTAGTTATAAAGTTTGAAAGTTATAAAGTAATAAGTTTATAAAGTGTTTGAGAGGCAATTATCGTTTCAGGATGTTTTTCACGAAATTATTTGTCGGGTAATCCGCATCATTGAAGACGTGGAATAGTTCATCCATGAGAGGATAGTCGTCGAATCCGATGTCGTTCATTTCGAGTTTCTGGTGGAAGACATCGACGGCGACGCGGCCTTCGAGCACCACTTTTTCTGACAGCGCTTGGTTGAAGAACCCTTTGCCGATGAGTAGTCCGAGCGTGCGGTTGCGGCTCATGTCGTTGAGGGCGGTGAGGGCGAAGTCGCCGAAGCCGCAGTAGTTGTACATCGTGCGGTTCTCGCCGCCGAAGATGGTGAGAAGCATCCGCATCTCATTGAGTGCCTTGGTGATAAATATCGAGCGGAGGTTGGCGGAGTCGAAGTTGGCGTCAACCATGCCGATGACGATGGCATATATGTTTTTGAGAATCGAGGCGTATTCGACGCCTGTCACGTCGGTGGTGAAGTCGGTGCGGATCGTCGTGCCTTCAAAGACATCCCTGATGATCTGGTACAGCTCACTCTCCGTGGCGGCCGCCGTCATGCCGGTGTCCTGCCTGTTGATGATCTCCCTCGCGAACGAAGGGCCTTTCAGCGTCATCAGGGGATTGGGGATGATCTCCTTTATGCAATCGGGGATGATGTTGATGCTGTTGCCAAAGCCTTTCGCGAGGTTGACGACCAGCGACGCCGGACTGATATATTGTTTGTTTTCAGCGACATAACTCACCACCGCATGGGACGGGATCGCGAGAAACACCACATCGGCGTCTTCAAGGACATTTTTGTCGTCGGTTGCAGTAAGGTTCTCGTTAAGACGACATTTCGGGAAATACAACGTGTTGATATGGTTGTTGTTTACCATCTCAATCACTTCATTTTCAATGGAAAGAAGCTCGACGATGTCCTCACCTTTCTCTGCGAGGACGTCACCCAAAGCCGTGGCGATGGCACCGCTTCCTATAAAAACAATCTTACGCATTCGAAAAAAATTTCCGCAAAGATACAAATCTTATTTTTAATTCCCGCAGATTTCATCGATTAGCACAGATTTTTTTTGAGCCGTCGCATCGTCGCCACGAAAAGCGGTATTGTGACGAACAAGGTCAGCAGCTCGGCTATCGGCATCGAGAGCCATATTCCGAGGTTTCCGATGAGCTGCGGCAGCACGAACAGCGGCAGCAGGGCGAACACCAACGAGCGGCAGAGCGCGATGACGGCCGACTCAAGCGGACGCTCGACAGCCGTGTGGAAACTGCTCCCGATGATGTTGACGAACGACATCAGGTAATGTATCGTGACGAACGTCGCCGCTGTCACGGCAAGCTCCGTGAGCATCATGTCGCCGTCGGCGAAGACAGCCACAATCTGACGTTTGAACAGCTGCACGAAGACAAAGGTCCCGACACCGATGGCCGCGCTCATCTTCAGCGAGGCCCTCAGCAGCCGGCGGATGTCGTCGCAGTCACGCGCACCGAGAGCGCACGACATCAACGGGTAAAGAGCCTGCGAGAGTCCGTAAATCGACATGTTCACAATCATGTTCATGTAGTAAACTATCGTCATCGCGGCGACACCGAGCGTGCCTATGTTCTTCATTATTATAATGTTGAAGAAAAACATCGTGACGGCAGCCGACACCGAGGTCAGCATCTCGGAGCTGCCGTTGAAGAAGATGCGGCGGATGTCGCGCCACGTCCCCGTCAGCCTCCCGAACCTGACATTAGGCGAAAGCACCACCGCCGCCGAAGTGTTGGCGATGCATGTCGCGACAGCCGCGCCGGTCATGCCCCAACGGAGCCGCATGATGAAGAAGTAATCCAAAACGACATTCACGACACAGCATATCACGCCGCTGGTGAACACCTTGTTCGGCTTCCCGGCGAGACGAGTGAAAGCCTCCGTGAAGTTCGGGATGACATAGAATATTATCGCGCCGGTCATTATCCCCAGGTATGTCCTGACGTACGGATACACCTCGTCGTTGCTTCCGAGCATATAGCAGATCTTCTTCAGGAAACAAAGCACCAGAGCGGAGATGAGGGTCATCGTCATCACCAACACGATGAAAGTCAAGGTGGTATAGCCTCCCGCAAGTTTCTCGTCGTCCTGTCCTTTCGCGATGCCGCAGATGACGATGCCGCCTGAGATAATCATTATGGCGACGCTGAGCATGGCGTTGACGAGAGGCATGGAGATGTTGACAGCCGCGAGGCCGAAAGGACCGACACCGCGGCTCACGAACATTCCGTCGATCATCATCTGGGCGGAGACAATCAACATGCCGACAATGCTTGGCGCGGCGTATTTCAGCAGTTTCCGTGTTGCCGGTGACATAGACTTCCGTTAATTCTTTTTCTGTTGGTCATCAAGTATCTCGCGCGACTCGGCCTCCGTTATCAAACCGGCTGTCGATGCCATCTGTATCGAGGCGTTCAGCTCGTACCCGATCAGCACAAACAGGCAGTTGATCTGGATCCAGAGCATGAAGATGATGATACCGCCGATCGACCCGTAGAGGGCGTTGTAGCGCGAGAAGTTGGTGATGTAAAAGTTAAACCCGAAGGCGCCGACGATGAACATCGCCACAGAGAGTATCGTCCCGGGCGTGAAGAGCCTGAATCTCACCGCCTTACGTTCCGGATTGCCGAAGTAGTACAATATCGACACGGCGGCAAGCAGCGTGAAAATCATCAGCAGCCACCGCACGACATTAATAATGACTATGACTATCTTTCTGTTGAAGCCGATATAATCGAAAAACCATGGCAGGATGTCGTTTCCCACGATGAACAGAACCATCGAGAAAAGAATCATCCCGCCGATAATCATTGCGATGAGCATGGAATAGAGTTGTTTCTTGATGAAACTCATCTTGCCGAGATGGATGACGCCCATGTCGAAGCCGCGGAAAAACGCGCGGAAGGCGCTGGTGCTGAAATAGAAAGCGAGGATGGCGCTGATTGAGAGGAGGCCGTTGCGCTCATGCGACAAGATCTCGCTTATCGTGCCCGACATCGTGTCGAAGGCGCCGGCTGGAAGGAGGTCGCGCAACGTGACCATCACAAGGTCGTGCAGCCCTTCGATCGGCAGCAGCGGGATTATGGTGAAAAGCACCATAAGCATCGGGAACACGGCGAGAAAAACATAAAACGCCACCGCCGCGCCACGGTCGATGATGTACCCTTTCGTGAAGCCGGTGAGGAAATACTTGAGCACGTCGTAAAGCGGCATCCCCTGGAAACCGGGCAGAACCAGCAGACGTAACTTACTGATTATCCATTCATTGGCTTTGGCAAACTGTTTCTTTATCCTGTCAATATTTATTGTCATCATTCACAAATATAAAGTTGCAAAATTATGAAAAAAACGACATCACAGTCAGAAACATTTTTAGTATTTTTGCGCAAAATTAGGAATATGGAGGAACGCGTATCACACACAGGTGTAATAACCGGTATCAGCGGCAATGAACTTGAAATAGAGATACATAGCAGCGGCTCGTGCGGCTCGTGCAGCATCAGGTCGGCGTGCGGCATGTCGGAGATGAAGGAGAAGCACATCGTGGTGCCGAGGCCCGATGGCAGCGACTTCGTCGTCGGGCAGCCTGTTAAGGTGAGCATGACGTCGCGGCAGGGCGGCGTGGCGGCGGTTTACGCGTACCTCATCCCTGCCCTGCTGATGATTTTCACGATATTGATTATCAGCGGTTTTTCATTGGAAGACTGGGTCGCAGCGGTCGCCGGAATCGTGGTTGCGGCGGTGTATTACCTCGTGTTGTTTCTCTTCAGGGGGAAGATAAGGGAGAGGTTCGAGTACGAGGTTGAGTGAGACGCGAATCGAACGGATTTTCCGTCCTGCTGATTTTTATCGAGTCGTAAAATAAAATCCACGGAAACATCTCTCATTCAAAATATTATGTGTATTTTTGCAACCATAAAGAAATTTTATGCTTGAGAACGACAACATAATCAGTTTCATCAAAGACACAGTCCATGAATATGATGCGACGGCAAAGGTCGTTTTATTCGGATCAAGGGCGAGAGGCTCGGCAAGAAGCGATTCCGACTGGGATGTCATTATTATTGTTGACAAGGAACGGATCGGCATGTCGGAGTATTCGGAATACGCCTATCCGCTGTATTCCGCCGGCCTCGACATGGGGTGCGAAATCAACGTGGTCGTTTACACGAAGAAACAATGGGAGCATGGCGGTCCGACATTGTTCAAGCATAACGTAATGAAGGAAGGGGTGGTATTATGAGCCTTAGTACAATGATGCATTTGCATTTTGTAAAAAGTGGAATATTAACCAAGGAGGACGGCGCATTGCTGAGCCGTATGTTTTCCCTGTGGCAAGAGAGCGACTACGAGGACTTCGTGGAAGTATCAAAACGAGACATTGAGGAACTGATGCCGTTAGTTAAAATTCTGATTGAGAAGATTAAAAGATTGAGAAAATAAACACGTCTCTACCGTTCCGACACGCCGTGGGCATCCTCCGTGTGCCGGAGGCACACTACCTTATTAACCCCATACGAAGCGCAGCGCAGTGTGGGGCGAGGAAGACATGACGGGAATGATCTTAAGCTCATCGTAACACCATGAGATTGCTCGACTCCCTGCGGTCGCTCGCAATGAACTGTCTTAAAAAACAAATTAATTTTGATATTTTTAAAAAATTGTTGTT
>X431_Quagga__coassemble_3_pt1 | contig 73741 bp, 53 predicted proteins | sample X431_Quagga__metabat2_low_PE_006 | metagenome-assembled genome bin X431_Quagga
GCGGCAGTTCGTTCCAAAATGGAACATACTCGGCTTTCTTCAAATTCGCCTGAAGCGAAGAATTTATTCAAATGTTTTGATATTGCCTGACGGTTTACGCCGAACAGCTCCGCCATCTGCGCCTGCGTCAGCCAGACCGTCCCGTCTTCAAAAACGACCTCGATTTTTTTAAAGTCGTCTGTCTGAAAAATAATTGTCTCCTTCTCCATAGTGATGTTTTTTTATCATTTACGAAAAAATGGCCACCAAACGACTGCCGTGAGGCGTTGTCATTTGATAACCATTTCATCCGAGTTGCAAAGGTAATTATATTTTTCCAGACGGAGATTGGAAATTTTGGAAAAACTTATTGTTTCACCCACTTCCCGCTCTCGGCCTCACTCCCGTCCTTGATCACTTTCCAAATATACATTCCTGAAGGCCAGCTCTCGACATTTACAGAAGTAATAATATCTGAAATCTCTTGATCACAAATGAGTTTCCCGTTCATATCGTACACTGCGACATGAGCGTTTCGCAATGCTGTCCTAATGTTTAGAACATTGCCGCCCGGGTTCGGGTAGGCGAAAGCCACTTTGAGTCCGTTGTCGTGGGCTTCCTCAATGCCGTCGAATGCTTCGGGAGGGAATTTCTTCACCACGCTGTGAAAGGCTTTCGGATTATTGACGCTTGGGGTTTCAACGTAGTTCCAGAAATGGCCTGCTATTATGCAGCCGCCGTCTCTCGTTGCCTTTAAATTAAACACCCACAAGGCAGTGCTGTCTTTCCCCATGTCGTAATACACTTCGTCCATCGTGTTGAGGTTCCGGTCAAGCATTCTCAAGATAAAGTATTGGTATGTGTTGTCAAAAAATATGTACGAAAAAAAACCATAAGGTGTCGCCCCGAAGAAAATCCTGTCTTCATCAATAAAATCCATGCTGTTAAAAGTTGGCACAGCAGTTCTATGATTTGCAAAAAGCGGCAAATCCATTTTCGCAAAGTTCATGCTGTCAACCAATATTGCCTTGTCGTTGATTTCAAGGCAGACAGCAACACAATCTTTGTGTAAGATGCTGTTCCAGAAATGACATGTGGTCGCAGCGGCGCCAATAAGCGTGGTGTGGGATGAGGTGCGTTTCAAGGTCATGCCCTCTGTCTGGACTCGATGATCACGGAAATCGATGCAATGATACCCCGACCCGCTTGTGCCTGCCATCACGTTCTCTTCAATGAAGTTGAATTCGCCGTCGAACAGATGGACGTAAAGGCTTTTTTTGCTCGATCCCGATTGGTACCAGTCATTGCTGGTAATGTATATGAACCTGTCTTGCTCACTGTCATACAGAAGATGGTTTCTGTGATACATTTTACTGACACATCTGTTGTGTTCATAGAAACCTTGCAAGGTCACGTTAAGGTCACGGTCGGTTTTCAGAAAGAATGTCGAGTCATATCCGTGTGTCCAAAGATGTCCTTGCGGACAAACAGGTCCCAGTTCCTTAAGATTTCCAACGTATTTCTCGTAGCTTATAATGAACCCTTCCCCGCCGTCGTCCAGAACCGTTCCGATTTGGATATGCGGTCTGTAGTCAGCCGAACTACAATTTGCCCATAAACTATCCCAACCGATGGTGTCTATGCAGACGGACATCTCCCTTGAATATTCCAATTCAAAATCATCATCCAGCTTGTTCATGACAATCTTCGAATCGAAGATGCCCGGCACATAACCAACATCGGCGGTGTCTAAAATCGGGTTGTATGCCATAAACATGCGGTAGCCTCCGTCATTGTCTTTCAGCAGGTGATAACCTTCGCTGTCAGACAGAAAGTATCCGGCTTTCAGCAGTTGATCATGGAAGTACTTCTCTTTCACCAGCTCACCTGCCGAAGAGAACCTGTAAATACATGATGCAAAGTGATTGTATTCCGTCATGTCGTCGCCATACAGTACAAAACCGTTGTCATCGAGCTCTATTATGTCATAAAATCTAACACATGGCGTCTCATCCTTGATGGAGTCGAAAACATATTCGAACTCATATTGCGCAGAAACCGTGCCGCCCAGGACGAGCAGCAAGGCGAAGATTATGGAAAGTTTCTTCATAATTAACTGAAATTATTAATGATTGCTTGACATATACTAAAACATATAACCTATTGATACTGCAAAAACAAAGTGTTTGACTGATTTTGATTTATCGATGGAAAGGTTGCGAAATGGGATGTTATATGATAAATCAAATCTGAAACCACGAAACATTTCAATCCCCAAGATGGCGTTTGCACCGATATCAAGCCGATAGAGGCCGTTACCGCTATCGCCATTACCAAATTGTAGTTCTTGAGAGAATTGTTGGATTTCATCTTCAACAGGCATGTGATTTTTGTTTTTCTGTTTTATACCAATATTGAATGTCGGGCCAAAACCTACGACCAGATTATTGTTTTTTGATATACGACATTTGCAGCGTAATTCCATTGGAAATTCAACATAATGCATATAAATGTTCCCCGTTAAACCTGAAGTTGTTTCTGCTGCATACCAACAACCTTTACGAGTATATTGTGGAACAATTTGAATGGAAACCCCCAATTTTTTTATAGGCACAATGTCATATTCAAAGGCTAATCCTATGGAATAATTCAAATTCGTATTTGTATAACTGATACCACCCTCAGCAAATTGATAATAAGTGATGTAATTATATTGCTCGGAAGAAGTTGGGGTGTAAAAATCATTGTATTTGACATCCGTTACCAGAAGCCCGATTCTTGGACCAATATGGAAACGTTTGTAACTGTCTTGAGCTTTTAGACTATAAGTTAACAGCACAAGAGAAATAAACAATACGACAATATACTTTTTCATTGTTTGATAATTTTTGTCAAATAGTTATTTTGCGATGTTTTTATGCTAATCACATAAATTCCCGAAGGTAAGTTTGTCAAAGAATATCTTTCCGAGTAAAATCCCTGACTCTTTCTCCCTGAAAACAAATGACACTACTTGCCCATATTATACAATATGAACGCATAGATGTCGGCCTGTTCCTCGATGACTTTCGCCATCGGCTTGCCGCCGCCGTGGCCAGCCTTGCTGTCGATACGGATTATCTTCGGTTCGTCGCCGGTTTGCGCCGCCTGCAACGTCGCCGCATACTTGAACGAATGCGCGGGGACGACGCGGTCGTCGTGGTCGGCTGTCGTCACCATAATCGCCGGATAATGGACGTCATCGCCGCTCTTGATGTTGTGCAACGGCGAATAGGCGTAAAGCGCATCGAACATCTCCTTGCTGTCGGCACTCGTGCCATAGTCGCTCGCCCAGTTCCAGCCGATCGTAAACAGATGATAACGAAGCATATCCATGACACCGACTTCAGGGACGGCCACCTTGAACAGGTCGGGACGCTGGTTCGCGCAGGCTCCGACGAGGAGGCCGCCGTTTGAGCCGCCGACGATGGCGAGATAGTCGGGCGACGTGTATTTCTTCTCAACGAGATATTCACCCGCCGAGATGAAGTCGTCGAACACGTTCTGTTTCTGCAACTTGGTACCGGCGATATGCCATTCCTCGCCGTACTCGTTGCCGCCGCGCAGGTTCACCTGTGCGTAAATGCCGCCCAGCTCGAGGAAAGGAACGCGCATCACCGAGAAACCGGGATTCAAAGTTATGTTGAAACCGCCGTAGCCGTACATGTAAGTGGGATTCTTCCCGTCCATCTTGGCATCCTTCCTGTAAGTCAGGAACATCGGGATGCGGGTGCCGTCCTTGCTGTTGAAAAAGACCTGCTCGGTGACGTAGTCTTCGGGGTTGAAATCAACTGCCGGTGCGCGGAAGACTTCAGAGACATTCTTTTCGACATCGTATCTGTAAATCGTTGTCGGGAAAGTGAACGACGTGAAAGCGTAGAACACCTCCTGCTCGTCGTAACGGCTCACGATGCCCACCGCGCCGAATGTCGGGAAGTCAATCTCATGCCGCACATTGCCTTGCAAATCACATACGTACGAGTGGTTTGAAGCGTCCTGGTCGTATGTGACAATCATCTTTCCGGCGGCCATCTGTGCCGAGACCATAACATTTTGTGATTCAGGAATCAAGACCTCCCAGTTATCAATGCCGACTTTGTTCAAATCATCAAGACCTACGACGCAGACCATGCCTTTCGGGGCGGCGTAGTTCGTCTGGATATACAACTTTCCGTCAATGACATCAACCGGCGAATACTGGAAATCCATGTCATCGGCGAGCATGACGAACTTACCGTCAGCATCTTCCATGTCGCGAATCCAAAGTGTATGCCCGGCGCCCTGGCCGCTTTCATAAAGGAATATGTAACGCTCATCATCGGTCAGGCCGACGCTGTGGAAATAACGCGGCTGGTCGGGATTCTCATAGAAGAGCTTGTCATTTTCCTGAGAATCGCCGAGTTTATGATAATAAATCTTATGATTTTCATTGACATTTGAGAACTCTTTGCCTTCAACGGGCTTGTCGTAGGCGGCATAGAAGAAACCGTCCTTGTACCACGACGCGCCGGTGAACTTGGCCCATTCGATATGATCTTCAAGGAGTTCCATTGTCTCGACATTCATCACATAGATTTCAACCCAGTCGGAGCCGCTTCTGTTTATTGTGTAAGCGAGATACTTTCCGTCGTTGGAGAGGCTTGTGCCTCCGAGCGAGACGGTGCCGTCGTCTGAGAGCTTGTTCGGGTCGAGGAGTACCTCCGGCTCGCCGCCGTCGGCGTTCTGCATATAAATGACGCTCTGGTTCTGGAGTCCGTCGTTCTTGCTGTAGAAATATTTCCCGAAACGTTTTGACGGCACGCCGTAACGTTCATAGTCAGCGAGTTGAGTCATCCTGTTTTTTATCGTCTCGCGATAAGGGATATGGCTCAAATATTCGTTTGTGAGCTGGCGTTGGGCTTCGACCCACGCATTTGTCGCCGCCGAAGTGTCATTCTCGAGCCAGCGGTACGGGTCGGCGACTTTTGTCCCGAAATAGTCGTCAACCACGGTCTCATCGCGGTCAGCGGCCGGATATTCTTTGATTTGATAGCGGTTATCGCATGAGGATAACATAAACATTCCTCCAATTACAAATAACAATGTTTTTGTTTTATTCATCTGAAAATCAATTATTTATCTTTGATAAACAGTCTTATCACCTCACCTATTATTAATACGGGGCTTGTTCCGACGAAGCACACGAGCCAGTCTCTCCAGCCAAGGGGTTCGACGCTGAACATCTCACCGCCGAATGTCACTATCAGGAATTGGCCGAGAAGTATGACGAAAAGCGAGATGTGGAAGCCTGTGAAATTCTTGAACAGTCCGCGGAAAGCTGTCGCGCCCGTGCGGAATGCCTTGGCATTGAACAGGTTCCAGAACTGCAGGAACACGAAAATGGTGAACGTAAGTGTCAGCTCGTATGTCGAGAGGCCTGACTGCATGTTGAAATTCAACAGGTTGCTCATGTAACCGTCGAAAGAGAAGTCATTGACCAAGCTGACGACTTCTGTATGTTTGAAGTACTGCACGATTCCGAACATTAGGGAGACAAAGATAAAGCCGACGCAGAAGATGGACCATATCATCGGTTTTGTCATGATATGTGCGTCTTTGGCGCGAGGTTTGTCTTTCATCACCAATTCGGTAGGTGGCAGCGATGCGAGTGCCATTGCAGCGAATGTGTCCATCACGAGGTTGACCCAGAGCATCTGTGTCACTGTCAGCACCATCTCCGTCCCGAGCAATGCGCCGAACATCACGACGAGGCACGCGGCGATGTTGATAGTCATTTGGAATACTATAAAACGCTGAATGTTAAGGTACAGCGAGCGACCCCACATCACGGCGCGGGCGATGCTCTTGAAGGAGTTGTCGAGGATTGTGATGTCTGACGCCTCTTTCGCCACCGTTGTTCCGTCGCCCATCGAAAGTCCGACCTGTGCGGCCTTCAACGCCGGAGCGTCGTTAGTCCCGTCGCCGGTGACCGCCACCACCTCGCCGTTGACTTGCTGCAGTCGCACCAGACGTTCCTTGTCCATCGGGCGGGCACGCGACATGATTTTTATCAGCGGGATGCGGCGTTTCGCCTCTTCGTCAGACAACGCCTCGAAGTCTTTACCCGAGATATGGTTGAAGTCTTTCTGGTCGGTGTCTTTCCAAAGTCCGAGCTGACGGCCTATCTCTATTGCCGTGCCCGGGGTGTCGCCGGTGACGATCTTCACGTCGATGCCGGCATCCATGCAGCTTGCGACGGCGTCGGCGACATCAGGACGGATCGGGTCGGCGATGGCGACAACACCCATGAATATGAGGTTTTCCGCCACGAGATTGTCTGTCTTGGGGTCGAACGACTGTTCATCCGGGTCAGCCTGTTTGTATGCAAAAGCGAGGGTTCTCATCGCCTTGCCCTGATAAGCATACAATTGCGCCTCTATTTCGTCACGATAGCCGTCGATGTCAACGATGCCTTCTTCCGTCACAATCTTATTGCAATGCTGGAGAACAATCTCAGGCGCGCCTTTCACGTAAAACATCAGTTTGTTGAACACCGGCGAATCGACGACCGTTGCCATGAATTTATATTTTGTTGAGAACGGCACTTGCTGTAACAATTGTGCTTGTTCCCTGTATGGCATAAAGTCAACGCCCTGATTATGAAGCCAAAGCAGCAACGCGCCCTCTGTCGGATTGCCTATTACGGCTGCTTTTTTCGGGTCGGTGAAATCGAGGAACGCCGATGTGTTCACAGATATTCCTTCGCGGAAAAGTTTGCTTATCTCCGAGTCATCAAGTTGTTTCTTCGGCATTGCGTATGATGATATGTCATTGACACTCATTTGATTTTGGGTCAAAGTCCCTGTTTTATCGGTACAGATGACCGTTGTTGCGCCCATCGTCTCACAGGCGTGCATTTTACGCACAAGGTTATTTGTCGTGAGCATACGTCTCATGCTTAAGGCGAGGCTCAAAGTCACACTCATCGGAAGTCCTTCAGGCACCGCCACGACAATGAGCGTGACAGCAATCATCAGAGTATCAAGGAAATACTTCGCAAAAAACATCCATTCAACTCCGTCGGAAATCAAATCGACAGTCAGGAAATATATCAGGATTCTTGATACGATGATTATTGCGGCTATTGCATAGCTGGCGTATGAGATCAGCCGTCCGAGCTTGTCGAGTTGGATGTTCAACGGAGTTTTTATGTTGTTATCGATTTGGGAGCCTTTGTAAACCTTTCCCCACTCTGTGGAATCCCCCACCCTCTCCACTCTCATAATGCCGTGACCATCAATGATTTTGCTTCCGCGCATCACCCAGTTCGACGGGTAAGTGGCTTCAGGATTAAACTCATTCTCATCGGTGGTCTTGCGTGCCATCGGTTCACCCGTGAGGTCAGACTCGTTGACCTGCATGGCGAACGACTCAAGCAGCTCGCCGTCGGCCGGTATCTCATCACCCGTCTCGACGATGACAACGTCACCGACTACTATATCGCGACGCTCAACCAATGTCACATTGCCTTCACGGATGACTTTAACAGTCTCCTCATCATTGACTTGGTTAAGGATGTCAAATTTCTTGTTTGCGCTCACCTCAAATGCAAAACCGATGCACGTCGCGAGCAATATTGCGACCAGGATTCCCAGCGGCTCGAACAAGACGCTAAGTCCTTCCTGGTCTGTAACATACATATAAATGGAAACTCCTATCGACAAGACGAGGGCGATAAGAAGTATCCTAATTATCGGGTCTTTAAATTTTTCAATAAACTGACGAAAGAGTGACTCTTTTTTCGGTGGAGTAAGAACATTGAGGCCGTGTTTCGCACGGCTCTCTTCAACTTGTTTGGTGTTTAAACCTTGGTATTTCATTTTTTAATTATAAGCAAAAATTATGCCGCTCAAAAAAAGAACATCAACATACGGGAGTCATTTTCAGACATCCCGTATGTTATTATGCTTGTGACTGACAAGCATTCAGCTGAATAACGCCAGCTAATCAGCAGTGGCGTTTGGAAGGATTATTCCGCAAGTTTGTCCATTTCTTTGTCGAAGACCTGTTTGAATTTCTCATACTCGAAGTCTGTCCTGAGTTTTGAGTCGGCAGAGACTTTCTGATTGATTTCTTCAACGAGGTTATCGGCGTTGACTTCGAGGCAGACGTAGTACATGGTGCCTGACTTCATCTTCTCCGACCAGCCCGGAATTGCTGGCACAGCACCTTTAACTGTCTGATTGACAACAGTGCGGCTGAGGTCCTTGAGGCTCTGACGGAAATCCTGTGCATCGCCGTCGATGTATGTTGACGAGTAGTCTTCGATGACACTTTCGACCACGACCTGCATCATACGAGCGAGTTCCTGTCTGGCATTGTTGGCAGCAGCCTGTTTTGCCTTCGGAACCTGATTTTCGTATGCAGCCAAGAACGAGCCTTCAGCTCTCAAAGCCTGCTTTGTTGACATGCACTGTGCACATGCTTTTTCCTCGCCGTCATTGGCGGCAACTTTCTTTGATGAACCGCATGAAACGACTGTCATTCCAATGATAGCGGCGCATAACAATAAACCGAATTTCTTCATTTTGATGATTTTTTTTAATTGTGCCTACTCTACGCTTTTCGGCTTCCGCATGATAATTTAAAACTGTATTCTTATGTGTTTAGTTAGATTTTTCGAACCGACTTTAAAGACGACGTTTATTGTCGGATAGTCCTGTTGGTAACAGAATCTGCTGTCGTAACCGATGTACCACAAGCCGTTTTCAGTGCTGATGTCAAAGTCCGTGGCACAGTCGGATGAAACCCTTGGCTTCTGTGATGTCTCAATAAGACGGTCGTTGTACAAGAGACGGACGGCGACCTTGCCGGGCACGCTTTCCACGACATCCATCATTATGGCGTTATAGATGTCGTTGTACATCCCGACGACCGTGCTGATCTGATTTATCCTTGGATCGTCTTCACTGAGTTCTTTCTTCAGGCTGATAAGTCCGGAAATTGATGTCTTGACATCCTCCACACTTTCAACATTATCAACGTCTTCAATGTATTTAGCGATTTTTTCGTCAATCTCTTTTTCCATCTGATTATAAGCCGTAATCAAATCACGGCGTTCAAACTCATTGAACGGGTAGCGCATGTAAAGCACATAGTACTCCTCACCTGTTTTCTTGTTGTAGAAGCGTTTGTAGAAGACATCAGCCTTCTGGACGGCAATACCTTGGATGGCAGGCATCCTGGCAATCTTAGTCTTGATGTTATTGACGACAGACTCCTCGTATGTCACCTTATCGCCTACCACATTAATAACTGATTGGTTGGTGATGTCTCCGTTGACATTCACTGCGACCGACATGGCGATGTCGCCGAGTACGCCTTGCAGCGCGGCATTTTTCGCTTCGGCAAGCGTCGCGCCTTCCTGCCCCATCACATAGATGAAGTCTGGATGTTCTCTTGCGCCAACCCATTTCGGCTCCGACAACGGCACCGTCTCAACGAGCTTGAAACCCTTCCTTTGTGCGGTTGCCACCAAAGGAAGCATGATAGCCAATATTACAATTAACTTTTTCATCTTCAACATTTTATTATACTAATTTTCAAGAATCCAATTAACATCTTTCACCCCGACAGTATCGATGACAGCCTCATCTGTATGTGTCGCGAAATACTTGGCGAGATTTGCCTTACCTTCATCGAAAAGGCGTTTGATTTTCTTGTCACGCGCCTGCACTGATTTCAGGGCTTTCGCCAGCGCCTTGCTCTCTGTGTCTGCCATGCCTTTCTTCGTGATTACAGTCTGTGAAAGAATCGTCCTCTCCTGATTGTCAGCGAAATACAACGCCACCTCTATTTCCGCCACGAACTGCGGAGGGATTGACGTCGTTGCATTTTTCGACACGATATTCACTATCGGGAGCAGCACAAAACGGCTTGCTCCGTCGATGCTTCCAAGAGCGTTAAGCGACACGGCTTCGTAAAGCCTGTCTTGCAGCGAAGACAGCAAATTGTCGCTGATATTCTCATTTTCAGGCATCACGACATTGACCTTCAAATTATCGAACTCCACTTTTTGAGCATTTGCGAACAACGGCAGGGCCAGCACAAATGCAAATGCTAATACTCTTAAAATTTTTCTCATGTTTTTATGTTTAATTAAAGGATAATCCAGACTTCACTCGGGCCTCTCATATAGACAGTGCTCGGGATTTGGAATTTGTCTGACAAGTATTTCTGAAGCATTGTACCGAACTCGTTGGTGTCCATGCGTTGGACCGCGCCACGACGTCCCGTCTTTGTGATTGGCATCATCACCTGATTGAAAGTCAAGATGTTAGGCGACAAAGTACGAGTCGGGTTATTGTCAACCGTATTGTCTTGCAGCCAGTAATATATGATGTCGCCAAGTGATGTCTCTTCATCTTCAAACATAAATGTCGAAGTGTTGAAGTCGTACTCCGACGCATCAGTTCTCTTCACTTTCACTGTAATCTGGCGGCCGTTCTCAGACATACCCACATAATGGTCTAACAGCTTCTGGCAGAATCCGTCCATATGGTTGAGAACCGCTTCTTCGAGCAGTGTATTCACCGTCGCCGACATCGATGGTTTCCCGTCGCCGTGGGCATGGGAAAGCTCCTTGGCGTTTGAGCTTTGGTCAACGACGCGCATGTCGAATGTGACATAGCGTTGTGCGCCTTTCTCCATCACCGAGAAATCAAGGTCAACGATGTAATCGACATGGGCCGTGCGTCTGATCATATCCGTTGGTGATTCGGCGATTTCGCCGTCAAGGTTATAATCGCTGGCGATGAATGATGTCTCGTCTTTCTCCTTATCCATGCTCTTGAGGAGATACTCAAGGCTCTGAACCTCAAAGCCTTTCTTGTTGAAAATATCATTGAGCGAAGCAATCACGAGACGGAGGTCACGGCTGTCTTCCCTGCTGAAAATGTTGTAATTCGGGATTGTGTGTTTTTCGCCGGTTTCATCAGTCCATGTCTGGACATAACCCATGCTTGTGCAATACACATCTGAAGGCACGACCATCAGGATTGGTTTCAGGTATTTGCCGGCCACGGTGCTTTCAACTTTCTTGGCGTAGCCTTTTTCCTGCATATATTTCAGAAGTTCATCGTACAGGACCTGCACGTCAAGTGACACCTTATATAATTTGCCTTCCTTCACCGCCTGCGGCTGGCCGGTCCTGTTTATATAACGGACATACTGGCCGGCAGGAGTCTTCTTGGTCGGGAGTGCCAGAAAGCCCTCGAAGAAAGCCATATTCTCTTCCGCGACAGAATAACCGACAATGGCGGGGGTTGCCTTTGTCTGCTCCGACGCTGTTATCCCGCGAAACAGACAGGCGGCCACGGCATCGCGTTTAGCCATCGCGATGGCGGTCTCTGCATCTTTCGCCGTCGTCTTCACATTAAAGACCTTTGTTCCATCCTGCCCGACTCCAATGTATTGAACTTCATACTGTTGGTCGAGGACTGACAACTTTTCATTGTTCTTCTGAGCTACCGAGGTGTTATGGCACATGACCACCGCCAGAAGCACGCATAAAATCTTTGACAAGTTTCTTATCATATCATTAAAATTTGTTGCAAAAATACATTATTTTAAAATTGTATAAACATCTGACATTAAAGATTTACATACAACATCACAGCACGTACGTTGTGATTTCCTGATTAGGTTCGAGTTCGACTGGTTCCTTGCCGTACTGGAAAATCATCATTTTCTTTCCGCCTTTGAGGAAATATCTGTCGTCGCAGACCCATATCGCCGTCGCCTCGCGCAGTCCGACGACCTTCATCTCCTGACGCACCGCGAGATATTCGTTGATGCGGTCCTGACGTGTCTCGCCACCGTGTTTTATCATCTTGTCGATTTCCGGATGCGGGTCGAGGTAGTGAGGGTTGATCTGGAACGGGATGAGGTTCAAGGTGTTGAAGCTCGCAGGCTGCACGATAGGCATGTCGTTTGTCGTGCACAGTGTCGGGCAGGCGACGTTTGAGCCCGCGCTCCAGCCGATGTATGGAGTGCCGTTGTTAGCGCATTCGGCGATGACATCCATCAAGCCGTACTTGTGCATCTCCGCTACGAGATGGAATGTGTTTCCACCGCCGACGACGATGCAGTCGGCGTTTTTCACGAGAGCTGTTTTGTCATCGACCTCATGCACCGACACGAAATCATTCACTCCGAGTTTATCGTGGAACACTTTCTTCACCTTCGCTGTATAAGCGTCATAGCTTGCCGGATAAGGGTTCCCGCCGATGAAGACACCGGCAAACGGCACGAAAACAACCTTGCTGTTTTCACCGAGTCTGTTTTTCTCAAAGAACTGTTCAAGCTGGGTCATCGCCCAAGCCAAGTATGTCTCACCGAAATTGGTGGAATTGCTGATAAGTAATAAATTTCTCATTTCTTAAAATATTTGCGCAAAGATATATATTTTTCAGATATAGCACACCTTTTTTAATTAAATTTTTTTTAATTAAATTTTTCAATCGACGCCCTTGAACAGCTCTGTCGGGTAGCTCACGTTTTCGAGGAACAAGGCGTGGGCGGGCACTGATGTCCCCGCGGAGCAGCGGTCTTTGTGTTCGATGACGGCACGGAAGCCGTCAAGGTCCATCTTGCCTTTCCCGACTTCAAGCATTGTCCCGACTATGGCACGCACCATATTCCGCAGGAAACGGTCGGCCTTGATCTCAAACACAAGCAGGTCGCCTTCGTAGTACCATCGCGCCTCCATGATTTTGCAGTTGTTCGTCTTGACTTGAGTGTGCAGCTTCGAAAAACTCGTGAAGTCGGTGTATTCAAACAGTATTTTTGTCGCTTCATTCATCAACTCGACATCAAGACTGCCATAGACATAGTAAGAGTCATGATTATGAAACGGGTTTTTGTTTCGCGTAATATAATAATGGTATGTCCGTGAAGTTGCATCAAAACGTGCGTGAAAATGATGATAGACCTGCCAGCAGTCGAACACGACGATGTCGTCAGGAAGGAACACATTCAACTGATACACAAAGCTTTGCAAATCATCAATCGGCTCACATTCAAAATGTGCGTAGAAATTTCTCGCATTGACGCCGGTGTCGGTGCGTCCGCAGCCCGTCACGCTGACAGTCTGTTTCAGCTTCAGGCTGATACATTTTTCGAGTACTTCCTGGACCGTCTCCGCTCCTGGCTGAATCTGCCAGCCGTGGTAGGCTTTTCCGTTATATGCGAGGTGCAAAAAATATCTGTTCATGTGTCAAAATTTAGTCGCAAAGATAAAAAAAATTTGCATAATAGAAAAACATATCATAATTTTGCGCGTTCATTTTTGAGCAACAACCCTAAAATCATTGATGCTATGTCGATATGTATGCTAAAAGATGAAGTTTACGACTTCCCGCCTGTGACGCAGGCAAATCAGGACGGACTGTTGGCAATCGGGGGTGACTTGTCGCCGGAGAGATTACTGATCGCATATTCACAAGGGATTTTCCCGTGGTTCAACGAAGGAGAACCGATACTCTGGTGGTCGCTCGACCCCAGGATGGTGATGAAGCCGACCGACATGAAAGTCACGAAGTCATTATGGAAAACCATAGAATCAAATAAGTTTTCATGCACTTTCGACTCCGACTTTGAGGGTGTCATCCGCTCGTGCGCGACGGTGAAACGCAAAGACGACGAAGACGACACCGATGAAGGCGAAGACCAGCCCGACACATGGATCAACGAGGACATGATTCACGCATACTGCGAGTTGCATGAGCTCGGCTTCGCTCATTCCGTCGAGACATATTACGGCAACGAACTCGTCGGCGGGCTTTACGGAGTATCCATCGGAAAAATATTCTGCGGCGAGTCAATGTTTCACAGCAAGACAGACGCCTCAAAGGTCGCGTTCTACCATCTATGCGATTTCCTGAAAAGAAATAACTTTGAACTCATTGACGCCCAGCAGGAAACAGGTCATCTGAAACGACTTGGCGCCGCGCCCATCCCACGCAAGGATTTCATCAAGGCATTGAAAAACATGGTCAAGGAGAACTCGCTCATCGGCAACTGGGGCGACGGCAGCGCGGAATGGAAAAAGCTCGTCATCGACAAGCAAGACCTATCATATTAATATAAGACTTCTTTAATCCTGACTAATTTTTCGAGCAGCGGCTCCACGAGGTCAAGGCGCAGCATATTGGCGCCGTCCGACTTGGCCGTTGCCGGGTTCGGGTGAGTCTCCATGAATATCCCGTCGGCGCCGGCGGCAATCGCGGCCTTTGATATAAGACCGATGAGTTCGGGCTTCCCGCCAGTCACGCCGCCCGTCTGGTTGGGCTGCTGAAGCGAATGCGTCACATCCATGATGACCGGCACATTGCATTTCTGCATCTCGTATATATTGCGATAATCGACCACAAGATCCTGATAGCCAAAGAAATTGCCGCGGTCTGTCAGCATCACCGAATTGTTGCCCGACTGTCTGACCTTATCGACGGCAAACTGCATCGATGCGCCCGATAGGAACTGTCCCTTCTTGATATTCACCGTCTTTCCCGTTTTGGCAGCGGCGATGAGGAGGTCGGTCTGCCTGCACAGGAACGCCGGAATCTGTAAGACATCGACATATTCCGCAGCCATCGCCGCCTCTTCACAGGCATGAATGTCGGTGACGACAGGAACATTAAATTCCTTCGATATGTTCTTCAGCACGTTAAGAGCCTTAAGGTCGCCGATACCCTGAAAAGAATCCATTCTTGAGCGGTTGGCTTTTCTGTATGACCCCTTGAAAATCAGAGGGATGCCAAGACCCTTGGTTATCGAAACCAATTTTTCGGCAATCTTGAAAGGCGACTCTTCATCCTCGATGACACATGGGCCGGCAAGCAGGAAAAACCTGCCTTCGCTCATTCCATTTAAAAACTTATATTCGTCAGTGTTTATCATAATTGTCAAGTTGTTACAGATTTATTTTTTGTTGTAAACAAGTTCCACATCGTCAATGAAGAGTTCATCTTTAGAAGAACCCTCTCCTGCTATCTTATTGGTTGAAAACAAGATAAGAATGTATCGAGGTTCAACATCCGCATGTTTCATCACGAAAGGTATGCTGATGCGCCTCCAAACATAATCATCAGACGCAGCCACTGAAGTCCTTGAGATGAAGCACGGCCCCGACATGGCGCAAATCTGGTCTTGGGGCTTGCTGTATTCCGGCCCCGCGTAGATGAAATCGACATCACCGTGAACCACAGAAACGAAATTCGCCTGTGAGTCAGCGTCTTTCGCCCTGAAGCACACCCACGCTACTATCGAATCCGGCACAGCGTTTATCGGCATACAGAAGTCCGGATTGCAACGTTGAGTGTAGTTGTAATTGTCTTCATGGTTTTTGGTTTTCATGCTGCTGGCGTTGATGCGGCCGCATGTGAGATTGCCGTTCGCCAAGACGCCCAAGACGCTGCGCGGACGAAGCAGGACACTGTATTTTCCATCAGAACCCGGACGCGTCTTTGTCGATTTGAACACCTGCTTTGTCACAAAACCCGCGTATTTTCCCGTCGCACTTGTGATGGTATGCCAATAATCAGGCTCTATGTCGCTGTTGTCTTCATTGTTCCAAGTCTCAAAGCCGCCGTTTCTAACTTTCACATATTCAGTGCTTTGCGAAAACACATAATTAAGAATGCAAAGGAACAAAACGATAAGAAATGTCTTTTTCATTGTAAGCCATTCATTTTTAAAAACTTGCAAAGATAGTTAAATTTATCAAAAGCGTACAAAAAATTTTACTTTGACTTCAAATGAATACGAGCCTGTTTTCTTTGTACTTTTGCAAAAATTTCAGAAGGTGGAAGACGTAAAAGAATATCTCGATTCTCTTGTCGAGAAGAACAACGCTGAGGCGTTCATCAAGGACGACCCTGTGCAATTCCCACACAGATTCAACGACTTACGCGACATTGAGATAGTGTCGTTTTTAGTTGCGACCATTGCTTGGGGCAACAGGAAAATGATTTTGAACAACTCCGACAAGATGCTTGGCATGATGGGCAGGTCGCCGTACGACTATGTGATGTCGGAAGGCTGGAAAAACCTCGAGCCAGATAAATGTGTGCATCGCACCTTTTTCAACAGAGACCTGACGTATTACTGTAACGGGTTGAGAGCCATCTATCAGAAACACAACAGTTTAGAAGACATTTTCGCCGTCGGTGACACATGGCGTGGCATACAGAATTTCCGCGGAATGATTGCCGAGGCGAATGGCGCGTCGAGCAAGCACATCTCCAACCCATGTTGCGAGGAGCCGAAGAAAGGCTCTGCCTGCAAGCGGCTGCACATGGCACTGCGTTGGCTCGTAAGAAACGACGGCATCGTTGACCTCGGCGTTTGGAAACGGCTGAAAACCAGCGACTTGATGATTCCGCTTGACGTGCATGTTGCAAGAGTCTCACGCGAGCTCGGACTTATCGACAGGAAAAGCAACGACCGTCAGACAGTGGAGATGCTTACCGCAAAGTTACGCGAGTTCGACGCAAACGACCCTGTCAAATACGACTTCGCGCTGTTCGGAGTTGAACTTATGTAGTTTATGGTTTTGAACGAGGTACTGTGTGAGGAACTTCAGTTTGAAATTCCTCTTTTTATTCAGATGAAGAATATGTTTCCGGCGGGGCGTTGGAAATTACGTTCAAGTTGTTCTTTGTGATAAAGATAACCGGCATCATCGAAATATTTGGCGCGAGCCGGACATTTTTTTATGCATGCGCCGCATTTAACGCAAACGCCACTTACGATTGAAAAATCCTCAAACGAAATCGAACCCATCGGACAGACCTTTGCGCAAGTTCCACATTTTGTGCAGTTTGTATTCGTTTTAGGCTTCACCTTTCTGATATCGATTGGCGTTCCCTCATCTGTTTTAGGCTGATAGTAACCGGCGGGCTCATCGCCATCGACTTTCACAGGCGCATACGCTGTGGCTTTGAAATCAGTTTTCGACACCTTATTATATATGTGTTCTGCAAAACTCTTCGCGGAAGAAATGTCATCAGCGTCGGGACGACCAGCGGCGAGAGTAAATGAAAACGAATGTTCGCACGAGAACGCCGCCGCCGCAACAGTTCTAAAGCCATGACATTCAAGGATGTCGCGCAACTCAATCAGCGAATTGTCGAAGGCGCGGTTTCCAAAAGTGACGACCGGAACCGCCAAAGAGCCGTTCCCCGCTATCGTGTCCAGATATTTCAAGAGCAGATTAGGCACACGTCCGGCATACGTCGGAACACCGAAAACAACCAAGTCGCCGGCATTAATTGCCGGAAACGAAAGTCTCGCCTTCGGCAAGGTGAAATCGTAAGTCAAAGCTTTGACACTTAACTTATTGACAAGCTCATCGCCGATGCAATCAATCACCTTTTTTGTTGTCCCAGTAGCAGAAAAATAAATCTTCCAGACATTTTTAAAATTCATAGTCAATCACTCATAATAATTACCATCATCAAGCAGACGTCTGCGCGAGTCATTATAATTCACGTTGATGAAACTTCTGGTCTCATCGAAGCAATCAACTGATACACAACACATATCAATTATGGTATGGAACAAATCATCCGTCATATACGGGGTGTGAGCGTCCTTGCAAAAAACATCAGAATATTCCGTCAGATATGCCCTTTGCGAATCAGAAAACCAGAAAACGAATGGTATCTCTATGTTTGCATTCGGAATTGAATCGGAGAAATCATGCCCTGCATAGTCACCATCATCATACACGTTTTCGCCGTGGTCAGAGAAAAACAAACATGAAGTCCTGATTTGCGGATGCGACATGCTGTAATCATGCATCAAGTTGAATATGCTATCAATCAGAAAATCAGTATAATAAATTGAATTATCATAACTATTTACAGTTTCTTCGACTTCATTTGCATGACCCGTGAATTTCTCAAATTCAGGCGGATAACGTTTGCTGTATTTCGTATGACTTCCCATCAGATGCAAGAAAACGAGTTTGTTTTTCTTATTTTCAGACATGGCTATTTTCAAATACGGGATAAGATTTTCGTCATAAGACCGCGTGTGCAATGTCTCCATTGAGGAACTTGATGTCATATTAAACACCTTACTGTCAGCTTTTTGCGCCAAATTATAAACGCCATTATCCCATATTCCTATCGGCGATTGATTTGACAGCCAATATGTTTTGTATGACGTCGAATGAAAGACATCAAACACATTGACGCAACTGTCAATCGATCTGACTAAATCTGTGTTATTTTCTGACAAAATATTTAATATCGCCTTCAAAGTGTTAGAATATGCACTTATCACATTATCAAACACTAAAATATCATTCCTCGACTGCAGAAGCGGCGTTGTTTCCCTTTCGTAACCATACAATGACATGTGATTGCGATTACATGACTCGCCGACAATCACAACAAACATCGTGGAATCATTTGTCGTCACCTCTGCATCGAGATCATACAAATCCCTGTTTTTCAACTCTTTATATGCCTTTGACTCATCAAAAAATGAGATAAAAGCGCGTTCGACATCAGGCACTGCCAACCTCACGAAGCACTCATTTATGATATTGTCGGCAAGGAAAATCAACATATAAATCCACAAAATCGGCCAAATAATCTTTTCGGTCTTTGATTCCAGCGAGAATCTCGGTACATTTCTCAACACCTTGATAAACAGATATATATACGGTATCAAGAGCAGCAACAACGGATCCATTTTTATTGCCATAAACTCTGTCGCCTCACTGAAATTAGTATTCATGAAAACAAAAATAGATGATGCGTTGAGCGGGCATTTCAAAATTATCCAATGGAACAGATTGATAAAGCCGTCTGCAAAAAGCAACGATGCGGCTATTTTATACAGAAACTCTCTCTTTATCAATACATAAGGTACGAGAAGCAGAATTACCCACGTCAAAAGAATCGGGATGATTCTCGGATTGAAGACAGAAAAATTAAGGCACATCGCGACAATCGGAGTGTACATGACCATCGCGATGAGCCACAAAGAATTCAAATTTTTCTTTACTTTTTCATCCATTATTTCACAACCGTCACGATTTTTTCAAGTTCCTTCATTGTGGCGATGTGACCTTTCTTGTCAACATAGCCGAGACCTGAAGCGAGAACTTCAATATTACGTCCGCCGTTCAAAAATTCCTTAACAGTGTTCTTGACGCAATATTCCGTTGCGATGCCACTGATAATCAGGTTTTTACCAACGGCTTCCTTAAGTTGTCTCCCATCAGGGCCGACCGACTCGAAGCCTGAATATTGTTCTTCTTCAGCCTTGAAGCCTTTGCGGAAGATGTTCGTCTTAGGATCCGGACGGTTTGCCGGGTTGATGACGTCTGTGTAGAACGCCTCGTGGATTGAGCCACCACGCGTCCCTTCCACGCAATGAACAGGCCAGATGCCGCCGTTCTCCTTGAACGAACTGTGATTTTCAGGATGTGAGTCGGCGATGTAAATGACGCGCTGGTCGGGATGTGCGTTGATGAAGTCAATCACTTGATGCACAGCGTTTTCAGCGTTGCCGCAGGCCAATGAACCGTCGATGAAATCATAAAGCATGTCAACGACAAGATGTGTCGGGGCATCGGCGTGATGTTCCTCAACGAAACTGTATTTTTTGCCGTAATCGAGATGCTGCTGCATAAAGTCTGAAGGATAAGTCACTTGATAGTCAACGACTTTACCGTTTTTCTCGACAGGAACGATTTCCGGATTGATGAAACCGCCGTAAGGTTTGAGGCCGAGAGCATTGTAACGCTCCCTGACTTCCTTATGAAGTTCCGGGTCGATCTTAACTGCGTATGTTTCAATGAGATTCTTTCCGGCCTCGTAGTCGCCTTCTGATTTCACGCGTTGTATTTCAGCGAGGAGTTCGCCGAACAAGCCGCGGAGTTTCTCGTAGTCGTTGATGACGAAATAAGTCTTTCCGTCGCGGATTTTCTTTTCTATCACGTTGTCGTTCAAGCCTTTCTGGTAGCACCATTGGCTGATGAGAGCGCGGTCCTGCATGTGCGATTCAGTGATGTTCTTGCCGAGTTCGATTCTCGCGAGCTGCCCGATGAGGCCGTTGCGGATGAAGCCGGCATATTCCGCCTTGTAGCATTCCGCGTCAGGGAGGACACCGAGTTCAACCATCTTCGGGTCGGCGCAATAGTAAAGACCGAACAAGTCGGCGCGGGCTTCTTCGAGGGCTGAGTTATACTCTTTCAACGAGTTAGGCTGTGTTGTCGGGAGCAGCTGACCTGAGCCGTGACCGAGGCACTCGTGAAGGTCGGTGTGAACCACGTCAGCGATGCCGCCGTATTTCTTGCAGAGGTCAATCTCTTCCTGTGAATAAGCGAACTCCGCCAACGCACTCTTCGGCGACTCGTTGGCAGCCTTGTCGTATGCGTCCATCAAATTGGTGATTGTCACTGACTTAGAGCCGTAGTCCTTACGGATCCAGTCGGCATTCGGCAGGTTGATTCCGATTGGAGGTGCCGGGAAGCAGTCGCCCGCGAGAGTGGTGACGATGATGCCTTTCGCGCTCACGCCCTTGCATTCTTTCTTCTTGAAACGCGGGTCAACGGGCGAGTTGTCTTCGAACCACTGTGCGTTTCCGCTGATTAGTTCGGCGCGTTTCGTGGCCTCCATGTCCTTGAAGTCAACGACAGCCTCCCACGTGGCCTTCATGCCCATCGGGTCGCCGTAGTCCTCGATGAAACCATTCACGAAATCGATGGTCGAAATCGAATCCTGAACCCATGCGACATTGTAATCGTCCCAGGTTTTCAGGTCGCCGGTCGTATAATAATTAATAAGGAGTTGCGTGTAGTTGCGCTGAACGTCATTTTCCGCGACAGCGTTGGCCTTTTGCAGCCAATAGACAATCTGTTCGAGAGCCTTGCCGTAAAGCCCGCCGACTTTGTAAACGTCCTCGCGAATCTTCCCGTTTTCCTTCACGAGCTTTGAGTTCAAGCCGTAGGAAATAGGCTGCGCGTCGTTCGGAACACGCTGATTTTCATAGAATTGTTCAACTTCTTCTTTAGAAATGTCTCCATCGTAGAAATTCACGCATGAGTTCTTGATGATGTCGGCCTCACCGCTGCGGCGCATCGCATAAAGGTCTTTGTCGAAGATGACAGGCGTGATGAACGTCAGGAAAGCATCAACGGTTTCGCCTTCAGCGAGAGGAAGCAAGTTAATGTCAGAATTTTTCACAAGCTCGGCGAAATATTCCTTAGAAATCTCCGGGAAAAACTTGTCTTCAGCATAATGATGATGAATGCCGTTGCTGAAGAAAATACGTTTTGCGTAAACCACAAAGTTCTGATAGTCAACACTTTGCTTATCACCATGATAAGAGTTGAGGACAGCCTCCACAGTTTTGCGGACGGTGAGGTTGTACTTGAAATTCTGGTCGGCGAGGATGTCGCGGCCACACTTTGCAGCTTCGCCTAAATAGTAAATGTACTCTTTCTGTTGCAGCGTCAGCTGGTCCCATTCCGGGATCTGATAACGCATCACTTTCAGGTCGGCGAACTCGTCAACCAAATACTTGAAATCTTCCGATTCATTCCGGGCCGACTTGTTATCCTTTGGATTACAAGCAGTTAGCAGCCCTGCAATTCCTAAACACATAATTATTTTCTTCATTTTTAATTTTTTATAGAATGTGCAAAAATAAGCAATTTAACAGTTGAAAATCAATGTTAAAAAAATATTTTAATAATAACTAAATTTTTAGTTACATCATTTAAAATAAATTGTATCTTTGCAGCGTTAATTAAACAAAAAAACTTGTGCAACTTGTGTCAAAAAACTTGTGCAGCTTGTGTTAAAAAAAATTGTAAGATATAAATAAGATGTGTAAAATGAAAGAACTGACAAAATCAGAAGAGCAGGTGATGCAGGTCATCTGGAAGATCGGGCATGGATTCGCGAACGAGATAATGACGGCGTTTCCAGAGCCGAAACCGGCGTACAACACCGTCTTGACGATGGTGAGAATACTTGAAAAGAAAGGATTTGTCGGACACGAGACGTTCTGCAAGGCGAACCGCTATTTCCCACTCATAAGCAAGGAAGAATATTCACAAAACTCACTTAAAGGATTGGTTTCCAATTATTTCAACGGCTCATATACTGAATTGGTTTCGGCTTTTACAAAGAAAGAAAATTTCACCATGGAACAACTTCAGGAACTGAAGAAGATGATTGAGGAGGCGATTGAGGAGGAGCGTTAAGAGAGGAGCGTTAAGAGAGGAGCGTTAAGAGAGGAGCGTTAAGAGAGGAGTGTTAAGAGAGGAGTGTTAAGAGAGTTAAGAGATTAAAAGAAGAACATTATGATTATCAACATTATAACGACATTTATTGCGACGGCGGCTCTTTGGCTGACTTACCGTTTGCTTTTCAGAAATTGCAACAGGTTTCAGTTCAACAGGTTTATGTTGCTTTCGATGACTGCGTTTGCGTTCGCGCTGCCGTTTATCCATATCACGATACCGGCGCAACTACATGGAAACGTGGTATTTACGCATAACATTCCGAGTTATTTCATGCTTCAGGAAGTGGTTGTAACAGCCCAAAACGCATCGACGTACAGCCTCAACTGGATAAATCTCGTTTCAGTCACATATATTATAGGTGTCATCTTGTTTTTATCAAAACTGATATTTAACATATTGAAAATCCGCAAGATAGCACGAAACAACATTTCTGAAACCATCGACGGAATCAATGTCGTGAGGACGGGAGAAGAGCATATCCCCTACTCTTTCATGAACAACATTTTCATTCCGAAGGGCGACACCGACCCGGAGATTCTGAAGCACGAGATGAGTCATGTCAGAAACCGTCATTCGCTCGACATCATCTTCATCGAGACGGCGACCGCCTTCCAGTGGTTCAATCCCTTCATGCGATTGATTAAGAAAGACTTACAGAATATTCACGAATACACCGCCGACCGTGATGTCATCTACAACGGCGCGGACAAGACCGACTATATGATGTTGATCCTGCAGCAGTGCACGGCTTCAGGAACAGGCGCACGGCCGGGCGCTTCAACAAGTATAGGCAATAACTTCAGTTTTTCACTAACTAAAAAAAGAATTAAAATGATTACACAAAAGAAGAAGACCAAAGGCCTGATATTCAGAGCCTTGCTCACAGCCCCGGTGTTTGCGACGCTTCTGCTCGCAAACTGCATTCCAAACAACAACGTATTGAACGCACAAACAAGAACTTATTCATTTGAAGGCTCAAAGCCTGACATCACATTCGCAGACCCCAGTAAAGTCAACATAGTTGACATATCTGGTGAACAAAGCAGCTTTGATTTCAGCTGCATAAACAAGGACACTGTTATGGATTTTTCATTCTGGCCAGATGATTTTTGGTATATTGAGAGAAAAAGCAGCGACAGCTATACTGTCTCTCTTATTCCCAAAAACGACACCATTTATAAAGTTGTCGAACAGATGCCTGAGTTTCCGGGCGGAACAGCCAAGATGTTGACTTTCATCTCGGGAAACATCAAGTATCCGCAGTCGGCGATGGAGAAAGGCATCGAAGGCAAATGCTACATCCAGTTCGTCATCGACGTTGACGGCAGCGTAACAAACGTTGAGCTGATGAGAGGTTTTGACAAAGAATGTGATGCCGAGGCGTTGCGTGTCGTCAATTCAATGCCGAAATGGAAGCCAGGAAAAAAAGATGGCAAACCGGTGAGAACCATTTACATGATTCCTGTTGCGTTCAAACGACATAATTAGAGACCGTTTGTGAGAAATTCTCTCAAACCGATGTGCGTTATCCCATTGTCGTCGCTTCCTTTCACGAGCGGCGACATTGAGATGACGTATTTAGGGTAGTTATCGTTAATGCTTTTAAGTCGTCCGAACTCACGTCCCCTTGTTTCATCAGATGCAATCAGCCAAGATGTTTGGATGTAACATTTTTATCAATTACAAGTTATAATTTTAACAATTATTTTACAATTATGACTTATATGTAATATTTTTACATTATGTTGTGAAATTTATTTTGAAAAAAATGACAACTAATCTCAACAATTTTCATTATCTTTGCAACGTTTATTTTCAAAATTCAGTTTACCATGGAATACACACAACAGTCTAATTATCAAAACAAAAACAACATGAATAACAAAAAATTAGCACCTATTGTCGTAGTTATAGTGGCGGTGTTGCTACTCATTATTTTCTGGAGCAGAATCACGGTGACCATCCCGGCGGGTAACGGCGGCGTGCTTTACCGTCTGTTCGGCGGCGGCATCGACACATCGAAGACATACGAGGAAGGTTTCCATTTCATCGCGCCGTGGAACACGATGGAGAAATACGAGACGCGTCAGCAGGTCGCCGACGAAGAAATGAGCGCGTTGTCGTCCAACGGCTTGGAAATCAAGATAGAATTTTCAACGTGGTACAGACCGAAGTGGGACGAGCTCGGCGAGCTTCACGCCTCGATAGGCACGCAATATCTCACGAGGGCCGTCATCCCGGCCATGCGCTCGGCAGCAAGAAGCGTCGTGGGCCGTTACACGCCTGAGCAGATATACTCGACAAAACGCGACGCCATCCAGGAAGAGATTTTCGAAGAGACGAAGAAACTGTTAGACACGAAACATATCGAACTCGACCAGGTCCTCATCCGTTCCGTCACGCTCCCGCCAACCATCAAGTCGGCCATCGAAAGCAAGCTGAAGCAGGAACAGGAAGCCCTCGAATATGAGTTCAAGCTCGACAAAGCCGCACAAGAGGCTGAACGTCAGCGCGTTGAGGCTGAAGGCAAGGCGCGTGCAAACAACATCGTGAGCGCAAGTATCAACGACAAGATCCTCCGTGAGAAAGGCATCGACGCGACATTGAAACTCGCCGAGTCGCCAAACACGAAGATCGTCATCGTAGGCAACAGCAAGGACGGAATGCCGCTCATCCTCGGAGATATAAAGTAGGTGGTTAGGTGTTTAGGTATTTAGGTGTTTAGGTCGCAAAGCGACAACCGCATTGCGGTTAAATATTTTGTATGAGCAAGGTAAAACAGACAAGAGTAAGCATAAAAAACAAGCGGGCGTCGTTCGAGTATTTCATCATCGACAGATACACGGCCGGAATTGTCTTGACAGGCACCGAGATTAAAAGCATCCGTGAAGGCAAGGCGAGCATCGTTGATTCGTATTGCACCTTCATCGGCAATGAGCTTTACGTCATCGGGATGCACATTGCGGAATACAAATTCGGCACATATTACAACCACGTCCCGAAGCGCGACCGCAAGCTCCTCTTGAACATGAAGGAGTTGCGCAAGCTCAAAGCCAAAAGCAGCGAGAAAGGCTTCACCATCATACCTGTTGAGATGTTCATCAACGACAAAGGTCTGGCAAAGCTCGAAATCGCCTTGGCGAAAGGTAAGCATTTCTTCGACAAACGCGACTCGCTGAAAGAAAAGGACTCGAGAAGAGAGATGAATGAGATTTGAGTTTTGAGAGTGAGGAGTTGAGAGTGGAGTTTTGAGAGTGGAGTTTTGAGAGTGAGGAGTTGAGAGTGGAGTTTTGAGAGTGAATAGATTTAAGATACAGATAATCAAATAGAATGAAAAAGACATTTTTAATTTTGACGATTTTAATGGCGATGTCGTTTATCGGAGAGGCTCAATGCACGAAGTCGTGCGCGACGCCATGCGGCAATGCCGACAAAGCGCAATGCGAGAAAGCGCAGACAATCAAGTGGATGAGCTTCAGCGAGGCGGTGAAACTCAACGAGACAGCCCCAAAGAAAATCTTCATTGACGTCTTTACGGAATGGTGCGGATGGTGCAAGAGAATGGACCAGACCACATTTCTCAACAAGGAAGTCGTTGAATACATGAACGAAAACTATTACGCGGTGAAGTTCGATGCCGAACAAAGCGATCCCATCGTCTTCGGCGGTTACACGTTTGTAAATCAAGGCGGAACGAACGGCAGGAAAGGCACTCACCAACTTGCGGCGGCATTGCTGCAAGGCAAGATGTCGTATCCGTCGTATGTCTTCATGAATGAGAAGAACCAGCCAATCACCGTCCTGCCGGGATATGCCGAGGCTAAAGACTTGATTCCTGTGTTGAAATACATCGCGACAGACGCTTACACGAAAACAACATATCAAGATTACATCAAACAGAAATAAATGCGCAAATACTTGGTCGTCATATTGTCAGCACTCATCGTGGCATCAGTGTCATGCAGAAAAAAGATAGATTTCTCGAGCGACAGTTCGCTGAACATCACCTTATCGACTGACACCATCACCTTTGACACTGTTTTCACCAGCATCGGCTCATCGACACGGATTTTGATGATTTACAACAACACCGACAAGAACCTAAAAATCAATTCGATACGGTTAGCTGAAGGGAAGTCGTCGTGTTACAGCGTCAACATTGACGGCGAGAGCGGCACATCGTTCAACGACATGGAGATATGTGCCGGCGACAGCCTTTACACATTCATAAAAGTCACCATCGACCCGACAAACAACCCGTTTTTCGTCAAAGACCGTCTCATATTCAACACAAACGGCAACGAGAGCATCGTTCATCTCACCGCTTTCGGGCAGGACGCGAAATACATCATCGGCGACAAACGTTTCAACGACTACTACAAGTACAAGGTTATTGCCGACAGTCTCGCTGAAGTCCACTGGACCGCCGACACCACGTATGTGGTTTATGGCGTGGCACTTATAAACTCATACGGAACATTATATATCGAGCCTGGCACGCACGTTTATTTCCATAACGGAAGCGGTCTGTGGTCGTGGAGCGAAGGACAACTTGTTGTACGCGGAACTGCTTCTGACCCTGTCGTTTTCCAAGGCGACCGACTTGAGGCGTTCTACAGAGACGAGCCCGGACAATGGGACAGGATATGGCTCATGGAAGCGCGTGAGAATCACGGACATAGCATCAGCCACGCGATAATCAGAAACGGGTACATCGGCATTCAGGTAGAGAGATTTCTGAAAGACAACCTCGCCCCCACTTTCATCGACAACACCATCATCGAGAACCACACAGGTATAGGCATCTACGCCGACTGCTACAGTCTCGGCGCGTCGAACTTCGTGGTCGCCAACTGTGGCAATGTCGGAGTATATCTCACCGGCGGAGGCAGCTACCTCTTCAACCACGGGACAATCGCCAACTTCTGGAATAATTCCACGAGAAACACTCCAACTCTTTATTTCTCAAACATTTACCAGAATCCAACCGACGGCAACGCATACGCCTATCCATTTGAATTCGAGATGAACAACAGCATCATGTACGGCAGCCTTGACAATGAGTTTCTCACAGAGTTTTATGGCAGTCCCGAACTTGACACGACATACGTCTTCAACAACTGCCTGCTGCGCACCAAACGCAGGCACGAAGACATCTTCAAGAATTGCAAGTTCAACGAAACCCCTAAGCTAAAGAATTACAGTTCATTTGATTACCATCTTGACACGCTGTCACCGGCAATCGGCTTGGGCGACCCGTTCTTCTCTTCCGGAAACCTCCAGTTCGACCTCGACGGCGTTGACAGAGGCAACACGCCCGACGCCGGAGCGTACCAGTACATCTACGTTCCGCAAGAACGCTAAAAACTCAGATTATATAAAACACGCGTTTCGTTGCTAACTCCATCAGTCACAACGACTTCCATCTTATTTTCACCTTTGCGGAAATAAGAATCAACCTCATAGAAAAGCAAGTCATCCTTCGCGTCATATTCTCCAATGACCCACTCGCCATTGACATAAATATCGTACCTGTTAATGCCTGTTTCAAGGTCTTTAATTTTGAGCTTCAACAACTTGCATTCAGAAACGCATGAATTGTCAGAGAAGTTCAACGGTTTGACCTCCGGCGCAACGGTATCGATGGCAAGGGCGAACTGTCCGAGACATCTCACTTTTGTTTCAACTCTGCCGTCAACCAGATTTCCTCCTTGCGAGGAGAGTTCTCCCGTCTTGTCAATCAATGCAATATAGAGTTTTTCAGAATCCTTGAATCTCTCCGACGGCGCAATAGAAATTTTTATCGGTTTCTGCACGGGAATATATTCAGAACCAAGCACATACACACAATCAGACGCATAGTCGCCCTGCGCTTCATATTGCTGTTGCGCATAGATGTATTCGTATTTATAGAATGCCTTTTCAGGAATCTCCGCGGTAAATCCGTCAAGTCCTATCGTCGTCATCGACTTCCCGTCAACACGGTAAAAACTTCTGCTGTAAGCATTTTCGTGATAACTCGCCAATGGTTTATCGCCGACAAGAGTGAACTCCAACGTCGAGGAATTGCCGCTGTTGTCAGTCAGCACGAACCGCATTTTCAGCACATCACCTTCATTGACAGTGACATAACCAGTCCTCTCACCATAAACGCTCAAGATGTTATATTCGTCAATCTGCGTCCTGACGTAACGTTTGTTGTCTTTCACAAACTTCGCGTAATCAATCAAGCTGTTCACATAACGGGTTTCATCGTATGAATATTCTTTAACATTCATATTGAACATCAATCTGTTAGCAGCATAAAGCTCAATGCTTCTGACTCCGTATTTATGATACAATCCGGCGGTCTGGTCGTAGTAAGAGATGCCGAAAGACACGGTGCCATTGACTTTTATATCACCGCATTTAGGAGAATAAACACCGTTTTCACATTTCAGTGAAAAGAAAGAAACGGTGTCCTTGCCGGAAACCGAAGACATATCCGCAGGATAAACCGCAAGTCCGTTGATTGTCGGACGGGTCTTGTCGTCAATCTTAATGCCAAACATGAACGGGTCAATCGGATGTTGAGTCAGAGCGTCACGGATTTCGTAGTGCAGATGAGGGCCGCCGGAGCTGCCGGTATTGCCGCTGAAGCCAAGCAAGTCACCACATTTGACAGGAATCTCGTCCTTCTCAAAAAACAGGTTCTGTTTGAACGACTTGCTTTCGTATTGCTTGTTTTTCACGTAATCAGAGATGACATCATTGAAGCCGTTCAGATGTCCGTAAACCGTCATAAAACCGTCATAATGAGTAACATAGACAACTTTCCCGTAGCCGAACGGAGAGACACCGATGCGGCTCACATAACCGTCAGCCACGGCATAGACCTCCTTCCCTATCCCGCCAGTCTTGATGTCAACGCCGGCATGAAAGGCGTTGGTACGCAATTCGCCGAACGTCGCCGACAATGAAATCGGAAATTTCACAGGCGAAGGATATTGCGGATAACTATCTTTATTTTGGCAAAAACAATCATTTGCTAATAGCAATATGATTATCAATATTTTACATCTCATTTTCAAAATCAATTTAACTTTGCAAAAGTAATGAAACTTTCAAAATCAAAACGTAATATTTTTTCAATAATTATGGCAAATGTCAAAACAAAATCTTATTTTTGCAAATTATTCATTCTGAGAAATATGATTAAAGACAAAGAAATATCGCTTTGGAAAGTTTACGCTATAAGATTGAGTATCATGCTGTTATTATTAGCAATCAGTCGATGGCTGCTTTTCGTTTTCAACGTCGGAAACTTTCCAGATGTCACTGTCGCCGACCGTTTCAGGCTTTTTTTCGTCGGGATGCGCTTTGATTTATGGACGCTGGTAGTCGCGAACATCCCGATTCTGATTGGTTACAGTCTGCCTTTCAAATTCAGATACAACAAAGTATATTGCAAGACAATCGACATCCTGTTTGTAATCCTCAACTGGTTTGCCGTTGCCTTGAACCTCGTTGACGTGATTTATTACAGGTACATCGACAAGCGGATGACGTCGGAGTTGACCGAGTTTTTCCACGAGACCGACGACAACCAGGGCAGTTTGATGATGCATTTCATTCACGACTTCTGGTTCATTGTGCTGTTCATGATAATCATTGCGTTAATAATCATCGTTTTAGCGAAAAGGACAAGGGTAAAGAAAGAGGTCATTTACAGCAGTAAGACATGGTATATCTCCCGCACTTTTATGTTTCTGTTTGTCATTTTCTGGTCAGTCATTGCGATGCGCGGTGGTTTCCAGCTGCGCCCCACTGAGATTATCACGGCGGCGCGTTACACCAACACACAGAACATGGTCCTTGTGCTCAACACCCCTTTCACCATTGTGCGCGGCTCATCAGGCGATGTCCTCGAAAAAAAGACATATTTTGATGATGACAAGATAGAGTCGTTATACTCGCCCATTCATAAAGAATTGAAAACCAATAGGTTCATTGACAACAAAGCAGCAAACTACAACATTTTAGTAATCATCTTGGAGAGCTTCGGACAGGAGATGGTGAGATATTACAACGAGAGCCGCGACGAGAGCGTCACCCCATTTCTCGACTCACTGTTGTGTGAGAGCCTCACTTTCGACGGGATGGCCAACGGTCGCCGCTCCATCGATGCGCTGACATCGATACTTTCCGGCGTCCCGTCGTTGATGGTAACTGACTATGCATCATCAAGATACGCCGCCAATCATCTCGAAGGCTTCGGGAAAAACCTGAAGCGACATGGCTATCACACGGCGTTTTTCCACGGCGGCAACAACGGCTCAATGAATTTCGACGCCTCTGCCACCTCAGCGGGCTTTGACAACTATTTCGGCAGGAACGAATACGACAACGACAGCGACTACGACGGGACGTGGGGCATATCCGACATGCCTTTCCTGCAATTCACCGCGTCGAAGTTGAACGAGATGCGCAAGCCTTTCGCAGCCGGCGTCTTCACGCTTTCATCGCATCACCCCTACACCATTCCGCGAGGCTACACGGTGCCGGAAGGCAAGTATAAGTCGGAGTTCGAGAAGACAGTGAGATATGCCGACGACGCGCTGCGTCTGTTTTTCGAGACGGTCTCGCAGTACAGCTGGTACGACAGCACCATCTTCGTGATCACCGGCGACCATGTCAACCCTGAACATTACTTTGAAAAATACCGGAACGGCTACGGGCAATATGAAGTGCCGCTCGCATTTTTCTCGCCAAAGAAAATCAAGGCTTTGAGAACCGACATAATGGCCCAGCAGACAGATGTCGGCGTAAGCCTGTTGGCGGCACTCGGATACGATGAGCCTGTCTTCTCCTTCGGCAGGAACGTGTTCGACAGCATCCAGGAACCATGTTTCTCGAGCTTCGTCAACGAGGTCTATCAATATTCCGACGGCAACTACATGCTTCAGTCGGACGGTGATCTCACCATCGGGGTTTTTGACCTGAGGAATGACAAGGAATTGAAAAACAACCTGTACAGCAATGAAAACGCCGATGAATGGAACAAGTTGGAGACCAAGTTCCATCTTCGGCTGCAGCAATATAACAACAGAATGATTAGCAACAAGTTATTTATAAAATGAGAGAAAGAATCCTTTTTATTGTAAACCCCATATCAGGGCATCACGACAAGTCGGATTTCCCGACCATTGTTGAGAATCTCATTGACAAAGACAAATACGACTATTCGATTGCCTTCACAAAATACGGCGGTCATGCCAAAGAGCTGACAATGAACGCCATCGCGGATGGTTTCGACGACATTGTGGCCGTCGGCGGTGACGGCACCATCAACGAGGTAGCCACAACAATGATCGGTTCAGAGCAGACCTTCGCCATTGTGCCCTACGGCTCCGGCAACGGACTTGCGCGTCATCTTCACCTGCCGCTGAAACCAGAGAAAATCATAACAGAAATCATTAATAAAGGTATAAAGTCGAAAATCGACACTGCGAAGGTCAACGATGTGCCGTACATCAGCATTGCCGGCGTCGGCTTCGACGCGCTCATCGCCGACTACTTCGCCAAGGACCCGAACCGCGGTTTCAGGACTTACGTCAAGTTCATCACGGAAGAATACCCGCGGTTCAAGGAAGGCAGCTACACACTCATCCTCGATGACAACGAGACGATTGAGTGCAAAGCCATGTTCATCGCCTTCGCAAACTCCAACCAATTCGGGTACAACGCCAAGGTCTCGCCACACGCCTCCCTCAACGACGGGCTGCTCGACGTCTGCATCTTCAAGAAACCTAACCTGCTTGAAGTAGGCTTCGTCGCAGAACGCCTCATGACAAGCAGAATCGACAAGACACATTTCGTCGATATACATAAAGCAAGCAAAATCAAGGTGATACGCGAGAAAGACGAGGTCGTCAACATTGACGGGGAGGCCGTCATGATGAGCAAAGACGTCACCGTTGCAATAAACAAACTGAGTTTGAACATTTTACTGCCAAATTACATTTAAACAAAAAAATCACTATGATAGAGAGATATCTTGAGCTTCTGAAAAAAATCGGAATAAACTCAAACATTCCGGAAGACATCGCCTACGATTCAGCACAGACAATCGCTGTAATAACACTTTTCATCGTGGCGGCGGGGATGTTTTTCCTTGGCAAATTCTTGATAACCAAGATTGTAGGCAGCATCATCAGAAAAAGTGACAACAAATACGACGACTATCTGCTCAACTATCATTTCGGGACGAGAATGGCTTTCCTCATTCCGATATATATGATCAGAGCATGGATTGATGACACCGCGCCGGAATTCGTCACTTTTGACAATTTTATTCTGATACTGACAAAAGTCTTTGAAATAATCACGTACATCGGCATACTCATGTCGCTCGTTGACTCACTACAAGGGATGTACAACACAAAAGACGTCTCCAAGACCAGACCTATAAAAGGTGTCGTCCAGGTGATTAAGATCATACTCGTCATCGCGTGTATCCTGCTTGTCATCGCGGCATTCACGCAGCGCGACATCAAGAGCATACTCCTCGGCCTCGGCACTCTCTCCGCCATCCTGATGTTAGTGTTCAAAGACTCCATCCTCGGCTTTGTCGGAGGCATACAACTCGCGTCAAACGACATGGTGCGCATCGGCGACTGGATCGTCAAGGGGGAAGCTGACGGAACCGTCATCGACATCGGGCTGACGACCGTGAAGGTTCAGAACTGGGACAACACCATCTCCACAATCCCGACGTACTCGCTAGTCACCGACCCCTTCACCAACTGGCGCGGGATGTCGGACTCCGGCGGACGGCGCATAGCACGCTCAATCATCATCGACGCCGACACCGTGAAGTTCTGCACGCCCGAGATGCTCGAACGCTTCAAGAAATACCAACTCGTGGAGAAATATATCATCGACACAGAAAACGACATCGCGAAATTCAACAAGAAAAACGACATCGACACCTCAAGCCTCGTGAACGGACGACGCCAGACAAACATCGGAGTGTTCAGAGCCTATCTCGTTGAATATCTGATGAACAACCCTAACGTAAACAAAGACATGACGGTCTTGGTAAGACAACAAAACCCTGTTGAGACCGGCATCCCGATTCAGATTTACTGCTTCAGTGCCAACAAGGAATGGGTGACATACGAGGCGATACAAAGCGACATTTTCGACCACATTTTTGCCGTCATCCCGGAATTCGACCTGAGAGTGTATCAAAAACCTTCAAGCTACTCCATCGAAAACGCGATGAACGAGTTTAAAGCCAAAGGAGATTAAGAGTTTAATTTTTCAATGAATTCGTCACGGTAACTCAACCCGACAGGTATCTTGTTGCCCGCAACGGTGATTGTCGTCTTGTCAATGTCCTCAATATAATCGAACGAGACAATGTACGACTTATGCACCCTTGCGAACATGTCGCGAGGCAGCGTATCTTCAAGATTCTTAAGCGAATACAACGCCGTGATGCGTTTGGTCTTCGTATGGAAAGTGACGTATTCATGCTGCCCCTCGATGAAAATCAAATCGCATAAGTTGACCTTATAAAGTTTGTAATCGGCTTTCACCATGATGAAATCATTGGAAGCGGCATGACCGGTGATGGCATTTTCTTTCGGACGCGTGTCAATCGCCTTGTTTATCGCCTGAATGAACCGCGGGAAATCGAAAGGCTTCAGCAGATAATCCACCACGCCGAGCGAGAAGGCATCGACCGCATATTCCGAATAAGCCGTTGTCAGAATCACAGCAGGTTTATTCTCAACGGTTTCAAGAAGCTCAAGCCCCGTCAGTTCGGGCATCTGGATGTCGAGAAGCAAGATGTCGATATTCTCATTTCTCAACACCTCCATCGCCCCGATGCCGTCGGAGCAGCAATCAACAAGGTTCAGCGAATCGATTTTCTGTACATATTCCTGAAGGAGCTTGCGTGCGAGAAATTCGTCATCGACGATTAAAACGTTATATTTCCTCATCTTATGGTAATTCTGACTGTGTAAATATTATCTTTGTCGTTCGTCTCAAATTTATATCTGTCCTTATAATGCAATGACAATCTTTTCTTTACGTTTTGGAGGCCGATACCGCTGCCGTTCTTGTTGCCTGACGTCGTCACAGGCAGCGAGTATGCCTTTATTGAATTACGTGCCAGGAACTCAAGTCCGTTTTCGCTTTGTCTGACATAAAATGCGATAAAGCCATTGGGGTCGTTCTCGATTCTTGAATATTTAAAGGCGTTTTCCACGATAGGTTGGAAAATCATCGGCGGAAGCATGAAACTCCAGTTTTTCACATCTTTTTCAAACGTGACATTGCGTTTCTCTTCAAGTTTCATAAGCTGAAAATCAACGTAGTTGTCGATGAATTTCATCTCTTTTTCGAGTGAGATGGTGTCGGCCTGGCAGTCAACCATGACGAAACGCAGCATCTCGGAAAGTTTCAGCACGCTTTCGGGCGCCTTCTCGTCCTTGGTGTAAACGAGAGAATAGATATTATTCAGCGCATTAAAAAGGAAGTGCGGGTTTATCTGCGACTTCAGATAACGGAGTTCCATGTCCAAGTTCTCGATTTTCAGTTCGTTCGACTCACGAAGCATCGTCTGTTCGCTTCGTTCGAGGTATGTTATCGCCGTCACCGACGCGACGCAAGTGTAAATCAGGACTCGTATCATGAACGGCACCATCCAGTCCATATCGACATCTGGCTTCGGAAAGCCGGGCATCAGGTTATGGATGATGTCGGACATCTTCATCTGCATTTTCATAAACGCAGCGGCGAATCCAATGATCATGATGACATTAAGTATGAAAAACAGGAATCTCCTACCTTTTCTGAAAACGAACTTCACGAGCAAACGACCTTCGACGAGGCTCACCACAATCATTGAAAATGTGACGATTACAGAATGGAAAAGTGCAAATCCATATCCATTATGCATGAATGAGATATAGAAGAAAAGCAGCACCGCCGTCCAGCTTATCACGAAACGATGGCTTTCAAAAGCCTTCGACACTATTTTACCAAACTTCTTCATTTGCGTGCAAAAGTATATCAATAAGGTGACGATATTTTATCTTTTCAATAAAAACTGAAAAATCTTCAACAAAATCTGCATTATTTCTTGTTCCAGAACGCCGGTGAGAACAGCAGGAGCACCGTAAATATCTCGAGACGTCCGATGAGCATGAGGAACGACATCTCCCATTTCGCGAGTGAAGTGAGTCCCGAGAACGATGCCGCCGGTCCGGTGCTGCCCACGCCCGGCCCCATGTTGCTCAGCGAGGTGATGGTGTTGAAGACACTCTCCTCGAAAGAGCAGCCGCTGACATCGAGGATTACGATGCTCACCACGCAGAGTATGACGTAATAGAACAGGAAGTTAAGCGTGCGCAGAAGCATGTCGTTCGACACCACCTCTTTTGACACTCTCACCGAGAACACGGCGCTCGGGTGAAGCATCTGCTTGATTGTGTTGTTGATAGACTTGAAACAAATCATCTCGCGGATGACTTTGATGCCTCCCGATGTCGATCCAGCGCATGAGCCGCTCACCATCATCATCAGTGTGGGCACGAGAAACAGGCCGCCCCACAGCGTGTAGTCGAAACACGAGCCTTGGTAACCCGTCGAAGTAATTATCGAAGAGACGTGGAACAACGCCGTGCGGAACCTCGACTCAAAGTCAGGCTGCGGATAGGCTGAAACATCAGTGTTGACGGTATCGACCATCGGCGCTATGTAGAAGAGTCCGGCGATTACGATGACGAAGATTGCCACCATCCGAAGAAACCAGTGAAGCTCCTCGTTCTTGGCAAACATGCTGACGTCGCCGCGTATCAGGAAATAATACAGCGAGAAGTTGACGCCCGACATCAGCATGAAGAGCGAGCATATATATTCAAGGTATGACGAGTTATAGTATCCGATACTTGCCTGATGTGTGCTGAAGCCGCCGCTCGCCACGGTCGTGAACGCGTGGCAGACAGAGTCGTAGAGCGACATCGGGCCGGCCCAGTAAGCCAAGGCGCAGATGACGGTGAAGCCGATGTAGATAATCCAGAGGCGGCGGGCCGTCACCGACATCTTCGGATGAAGTTTCTGGACACCGAGACCTGAGGCCTCCGCAGAGAACAGCATCGTGCGGTTGGAGTTCTTGTTGATTGCAGGGATGATGGCGAGGAAGAGGACGATGATGCCCAAGCCGCCGAGCCATTGTATTATGCTGCGCCAGAACAAAATCCCATGAGGCAGTTCGTCGATGTTATCCAAGATGGTTGAGCCTGTCGTAGTGAATCCCGACATCGACTCAAAGAACGCATCAGTCACATTGTCAATGGTGTTTGTGAACAGAAACGGCAGCATCCCGAACAGCGCGAACAGCACCCATGTCACCGTGACGATGACGAACGAGTCTTTCATAGTCAATTCGCCGACGGTATCAGAGGCGCGTCCCCTACCCGATTTCTCGCGTCCGGCCGAGAGAAGGATGAAGCCGAAGATAGCCGTGATGATTGTTGAGAAAAACAAAGAAACCACGTCTTTCTCATTGCTTGTGGCGTTATAATGAAGCGCGACGAATGACGCCAGAAGCATGAAAAATGCCTCAAAGAGTACAAAGACACCGTAAATCTTGGCTTTCATGCCGAATACCTTTGCTTTCATTATCGCCTGTTATTTCAATTTTTTTCGCGGCAAAAATAAACATTTTTTTCGATGTGCATCACAAAATTAAGAGATGATTTCATTGATGGAAGAAAATGATTTATTGATACAACAAAATTTGTCGTTGAAATGTTATTATATGAGTAAAATCATAACACAATTTTAAGTATCTTTGCACGCTTAAAATTCTCGGAAAATCAACAAATAAAAATAAAGCGAAATGTTCAAAAAAAGAAGAATTTCAACTATGGCGTTATGCGTGGCAATGCTGATGACAGGGTTTGTCGCCCGCGCCCAGCAGGTGCAGGACTCCGTCATCATCAGTCTTGATGAAGCCATTCAAATCGCCTTGGACGAGAGTCCGACAATCAAGATCGCAGACATCAACATCACCAAAGCGGGTTACGCCAAGAAAGGCTCGTATGCGTCGCTCTACCCCAACATCAGCGCGAGCGGCAGTTACCAGCGCACATTGAAGAAACAGGTCATGGCCATGGATTTCCAAGGGCAGTCGATGGAGATTGCCGTCGGCAAGTGGAACAACGTCAACGCCGGCGTCAGTGCCTCGCTGCCTCTGATCAACGCGCAGCTGTGGGAAAGCCTGAAGCTCTCCGCGCTCAACGTGGAGCTGGCGGTCGAACAGGCACGCTCGTCGAAAGTGTCGATGGTCTCGCAGGTCAAGCAGTCGTTCTACAGCGTTCTGATCGCCCAGTATGTCTATGAAGTATATAAACAAGTTTACGACAATGCGGCGACGAACTACGCACAGACCGAGAAGAAATACAACGCCGGCAAGGTGTCGGAGTACGAATACCTCAGAGCCAAGGTCAACGTCAAGAACGCGGAGCCTAACGTTTACAGCGCGTTGGCTTCCATCGACCTCGCCATCTGGCAGCTCAAGGCCGTGATGGGTCTCGACCTCGACACGAAAATCGGCGTCAGCGGCGACATCGGCTCCTTCGAGCAGGAGATGCTTAATTTCAACATCAACGACACCGTCAACCTCGAAAACAACACCTCACTCATACAGTTCGGACTTCAGGAAAGACAAATCGAAAGCACCATCAAGATGACCAAACGCCAATACATCCCGTCGTTGGCCGCCTCATTCTCATACAGTTACATGGCTATGGGCGATGACTTCAACATGAAATGGAATCCGTATTCGGTTGTCGGCGTGACGCTCAACATCCCGATTTTCGACGGACTCAGCAAGCACTACAACATCCGTCAGAACGAAGTCACGAGAGACGTCATCAAGATGAACATGGAAGACACCGAACGCCAGCTCAGGATTGCACATAAAGGTTACATGAACCAGATAGCAACATACATCGAGAATTATTACGCGGCTGAATCGACACTCGAGATGGCACAGAAAAGCTATGACATCGCCGCCAAGATGTACGAGCTCGGCAAGGCGACACTCACCGAACTCAACGACGCACAGCTCGCACTTGTGCAGTCACAGCTCACGATGAGCCAGGCCGTGTATAACTTCAAAGTCGCGAAGGCGAAACTCGAAGAGCTGCAAGGAGTTTATTAGAGTTAAGTTTTGAGAGTTAAGAGTTGAGAGTTGAGAGTTGAGAGTTAAGAGTTAAGAGTGGATTTTTTAATAGGCAAAAAAATTAAAATAAAATAAGATGAAAGCATTTAACACATTATTGATTGGCGCGGCTGTGGTGATGATGACAGCCTGCGGACAGAAGACAGACACAACCACACAGGTTGCAGCGGAAAACCCGAAGGTGACGGTGGAAAAAGTGAACGCGGAGTACGTCTCACAGCTCGCGGTGTATCCGACGACGATTCAGGCCGACATCATGAACAACATCGCCCCGCAGAGTGCGGCACGTATCAGCAAGATCAACGTTGAGGTCGGCGACCACGTGAAAGCCGGACAGACATTGGCTTTGATGGATGCCATCAACCTTGAGAAGACACGTCTTCAGATGATTAACGACTCGTTGGAATACGGTCGTATCAAAGAGCTTTACGAAATCGGCGCGACGTCACAGTCAGACTTCGAGGCCATCAGCCTGAAGTACGACGTGACCCGCAAGACATACATCAACCTCTTGGACAACACTATCCTGAAGAGTCCTATTTCAGGTATCGTGACGGCACGTAACTACGATGAGGGCGACATGTACGCCATGGCGCAGCCGTTGTTCGTGGTGCAGGACATCACACCTGTCAAACTCGTCATCAACGTTTCGGAAAGCAAATACTCGCAGATAAAGAAAGGCATGGAAGTTGACATCACGACAGAGGCTTTCGGCGAACGCGTGTTCAAAGGCGTCGTTGACCTCATCCACCCCACCATCGACGCGAAGACGCACACATTCCCTGTCGAAATAAAGTTTGAGAACGATGACGAGGTGTTGCGTCCGGGCATGTTCGCCCGCGTGACAGTGAACTACGGCGACAACTTCCGCACTGTCATTCCCGACAAGGCGGTGTTGAAACAGGTAGGTTCGGGCGAGCAGTACGTCTATATCCTCGAAGCCGACGGCACGGTGAAATTCACCACGGTGGTGCTTGGCCGCAGGATGAACGACAGATACGAAATCATCAGCGGTGTCGAAGACGGCGCGACAGTCGTCACAACAGGACAGACGAGACTCAGAAACGGCGTGAAAGTCGATGTCGTGAAATAGTTTAAAGATTAGAGAGTAAAGTTAAAAGAGGAAAAAGATATGAGTTTATACAGATCATCGGTAAATCACCCTGTGACGGTATCGTTGATATTCGTGACGATAGCCATCCTCGGTCTGTTCGCGCTGAGCAAGCTGTCAATCAACTTGTTCCCTGACATGGGCACCAACGCCATCATGGTCATGACGTCATATTCAGGTGCGAGTGCGGCAGATATAGAGACCAACATCACCAAGACGTTGGAGAACACCCTCAACGGAGTCAGCGACCTGAAACACCTCTCCTCTTCATCAAAGGAGAACGTCTCCGTCATCACATTGGAATTCAACTACGGCATTGACATTGAAGACGCCACGAACAACGTCCGCGACAAGCTCGACATGGTACGGCAATACCTGCCCGACGGGGCGGGCAACCCCACCATCTTCAAGTTCAGCATGGAAGACATGCCTATCATGCTTCTCTCGGCGACAGCGAAGGAGAGTCTGAGCGGCCTCGACAAGATCCTCGATGACAAGCTCGCGACCCCGTTGGCGCGTGTCTCAGGCGTCGGCACCGTCTCCGTCTCCGGCGCCCCGAAACGTGAGATCCAGGTCTTCGTTGACCCGAACAAACTCGAGGCTTACGGACTCACCATCGAGCAGATTTCGTCAGCCTTGGCATCGGAAAACAGAAACACACCGGCCGGCAACATCGACATAGGCTCCAACACCTACGCCGTCCGCGTCGAGAAAGAGTTCAAGTCGGCCAACGAGATGCTCGACGTAGTGGTTGGCTCTTTCAACGGCACACCTATTTATGTCAGAGACATCGCGAGGGTGACCGACGGCGAGATGGAACGCCTCCAGAAAGTGTATTCCAACGGCGTGCAAGGCGCCATGATCACCATACAGAAACAGACCGACGCCAACTCGGTGAAGGTATCAAAAGGAGTACTCAAAGAACTCGAGAAGATCAAGAAGACGCTGCCGTCTGACATCAAAATCAACATCATCACCGACAGCTCTGACAACATCATCAACACCATCAACTCGTTGAAGGACACCATCTTCATCACGTTCTTCCTCGTCATGCTCGTGGTGTTCATCTTCCTCGGCAGATGGAGGGCCACAATCATCATCGTCCTTTCCATCCCGATTTCGCTTGTCGCGTCAGTGGTTTATCTTTTCGCCACGGGCAACACCTTGAACATCATATCCATGAGTGCTCTCACCATCGCCATAGGCATGGTCGTTGACGACGCCATCGTGGTGTTGGAGAACATCACCTCGCACATCGACCGAGGGGCGAAGCCGAAAGAGGCCGCCGTCCATGCGACGCAGGAGGTCTCCATCTCCGTCATCGCCTCGACGCTCACCATGCTCTGCGTGTTCCTGCCACTGACGATGATCTCCGGCACAATGGGCGTATTCTTCAACCAGCTCGGATGGATTGTGAGTATCATCATGATCGTCTCCACATCGGCGGCCTTGACATTGGTGCCTATGATGTGTTCGAGATGGCTGAAGCAGAACCCGAGAAGCCACGCATGGCACAAAGTCGTCTTCACACCTATCAACAAAGGCCTCGACGCGTTGAGCCGCGGCTACGGACGTCTCATCAACTGGGCGGTGACCCACCGCGGCATGGTACTCATCATCACTGTCGTCATCTTCGTTGCAACGTTGGTGTTGACTGTCCCTGGCATGAAGATGAGTTACATGCCGAGTTCTGACATGGGGCGTTTGCAGATCAGCATCGAGCTTCCGGTGGGAACGCAAGAGGACATCACCGGGCAGCTCGGAGCAGAGCTTTCGGAGAAATACATGGAGATGTTCCCTGAAATCAAGGTCATGAACTACCGTTATGGTGTCGCCGATGAGGAGAACGCCTTCGCGTCGATGCAGAGCAACGGCACCCACATCCTTGCCATGAACATCAACCTCGGCAGCAAGACAACGCGTGAGAGAAGCACGCAGGAGATTGCAGAAATCATACGTAAAGACCTCAAGGGCAACGCCATCATCAAGAAATACAACGTGTCGGAAGGCATGGGCATGGGTTCGACGGCAAGCGTGAAACTCGACATCTACGGCTACGACTTCAACACGTCAGACAGGATAGCAAGCGACATCGTGGCGCAGCTTGGCGACAGGCCTGAGGTGTCGCAGGTGCTCATCAGCCGTGACGACTACTCGCCTGAATATCATATCGATTTCGACCGTGAGAAGCTGAAGCTCAACGGCATCGACCTCACCACCGCCTCGCAGTATGTGAGAAACCGCATCAACGGCTCCATCATGAGTTTCTTCCGTCAGGACGGTGACGAATACAACATCCGTGTGCGTTACGCACCGGAGTTCCGTCAGAGCACGGAAGACATCGAGAACATCGTGCTTTACGGCTCGGCGGGTCAGGCCATCAGGCTCAGCGAGGTGGCGAATATCGTCGAGGGCCAGACCCCTCCCACCATCATGCGTAAGGACCGTGAGCGTATCGTCACAGTCACAGCCATAGTTGCGAAAGGCTACGCTTTGAGCGACGCCGTCGCCGCATCACAGGAATGCATCGAGGCGACAGACATACCGATGGAGTTCACCGTCAACATCGCCGGTGACTACGAGAACCAGCAGGAGGCGTTCTCCGACCTGTCCATGCTGCTCTTCCTCATCGTCATCCTCGTCTATGTCGTCATGGCTTCGCAGTTCGAGTCACTGCTCGACCCGTTCGTCATCATGTTCTCTGTGCCATTCGCCGTCACAGGCGTGCTCATCGGACTGAAAGTCAATGCGATGGCCGCCGATGTCATGGCAATGATAGGATTGCTGATTTTGGTCGGTATCGTCGTGAAGAACGGTATCGTGCTCATCGACTACACCAGGCTGTGTCTCGAGCGTGGCATGGGCATCAACGAGGCGGTGACGACAGCATCACGCCAGCGTCTGCGTCCTATCCTGATGACCACCTTGACGACAGTGCTCGGCATGGTTCCCATGGCGCTCGGCACCGGCGAAGGCGCGGAGATGTGGAACGGCTTGGGCGTCGTCGTCGCATGGGGCCTCTCCATTTCAACATTGATTACGTTGGTTCTCATCCCGACGTTGTATGCAATCTTCATCTCAAGAAGGCAGAAACGCCAGGCCAAGAAAGCAGCGAAATTAGCTTTACAACAAAACAACTAACTGAACTATCATGAAAGCAATATTCATCGCCTACAATCAGGCATATTACGAAGAGATTCAGGACATCCTTGAAAAAAAGGGGGTCCGTGGATTCACCAGATGGAACGAGATAACAGGAAGAGGCAGCATGACGGGTGAGGCGCATTACGGCAACCACACGTGGCCGACATTCAACGACGCGATGCTGACATTCGTCGATGACGACAAGCTGTCAGACATCATGCAGCTGCTTCACGAGCACGACCTCAAGACACCCGAGCTCGGCCTGAGAGCGTTCGCATGGGCCATTGAGCAAACGGTTTGACGCAAGTCATCAAAAAGAAGATTATAACATAACAAAATATTGAAATGAAAAAAGAAGTAAAATTCAGTCTCGTCTATCGCGACATGTGGCAAAGTTCAGGAAAATACGTGCCACGTAAAGACCAATTAGAGAAGATCGCCCCTTTGATTATCGACATGGGTTGTTTCGACCGTGTTGAGACCAACGGCGGTGCGGCCGAACAGGTCAACCTGCTTTACGGTGAGAACCCGAACACCTCGGTGAGGGCGTTCACCGCCGCGCTGCACAAGGGCGGCATCGAATGTCACATGCTCGACCGCGCCCTTAACGCGTTGAGGATGAACCCGGTGCCTGCCGATGTTCGTCAGCTTATGTATAAAGTGAAGAAGGCGCAGGGTGTTGACATCACACGTATCTTCTGCGGGTTGAACGACGTGCGCAACATCATCCCCTCAATCAAGTGGGCCAATGAAGCAGGGATGATTTCGCAGGCCGCCATGAGCATCACCTACTCGCAGGTTCACACCGCCGAGTATTACATGGCGATGGCCGACAAACTCATTGAGGCCGGAGCCAAGGAAATTGCATTGAAAGACATGGCCGGCGTTGGCCGTCCGGTGTCGCTCGGTAAAATCGTAAACCATATCAAGACACAACATCCTGAAATCGTGGTGCAGTATCACGGACATACAGGCCCTGGCCTCTCAATGGCCTCCACGCTCGAAGTGGCCAAGGCAGGCTGCGACTACATCGACTGCGCCATGGAGCCGCTCTCATGGGGAACGGTGCATCCCGATGTCATTTCGGTACAAGCCATGCTCAAAGATGCAGGGTTCCTCGTCAAGGACATCAACATGAAGGCTTACATGGAAGCCCGTTCGATGACACAGAGTTTCATGGACGACTTCCTCGGCTACTGGGTCGATCCGCGTAACCGTTATCTCAACTCTCTCCTGCTCGGATGCGGACTGCCAGGCGGCATGATGGGCTCGCTCATGGCCGACCTCAAGAGCGTCCATGCTGCAATCAACATGAACCTCAAGGCTCAAGGGAAACATGAGCTTTCGGAAGACGAACTGCTCGTCGAGCTGTTCCAGGAAGTGCAGAACATCTGGCCCAAACTCGGCAACCCACCGCTCGTCACCCCGTTCAGCCAATACACCAAGAACATTGCACTCATGAACCTGTACTCGCTCAGCAAAGGCGAGCCGCGTTATGAGAACTCCATCGACAAGGCCGCATGGGACATGATCCTCGGCAAGGCAGGCAACCTCCCGGGCAAGCTCGACCCAGAAATCATCGAGTTGGCAAATAAGAAAGGCTATGAGTTCTTCACCGGCAACCCGCAGGACAACTATCCTGACGCACTGCCGCATTTCATCGAGATGATGAAACAGGAAGGCTGGGACCGCGGCCAGGACGACGAAGAGCTGTTCGAGTTCGCGATGCACGAGAAACAATACCGTGAATATAAGTCGGGCGAGGCGAAACGCCGTTTCAACCAGGAACTTGAGGAGAAGATGAAGGCGAAATGCGAGAAAGGCGGCGTCACCGTCAGCCACAACGACCTCGTCAAGATGCGTCATCCTAACGCCGAGGCCATCACTGCCGAAGCCTCCGGCAAGATGCTTTGGGAAATCGATGTCGTCGATAAGTCGATGGCACCGGCAACGGGCAAGACATACAAAGAAGGCGACCTGCTGTGCTACATACAGACGCCTTACTGCAACATCCCTGTCACGACCAACTGGAGCGGCAAGCTCGTGGAGGCCACCGTCGAACAGGGCGCAAACGTCAGCAAGGGCGATGTCATCGCGCTCATCGAGAAATAAGTCATTAAGACTATAAAACAGAAGGCGTGCCTGTGGATTGCCACGGGCACACTTTCTTGTCCTTAGATGAGAATAGAGTCAAGAGGAAACCAAACTATCAACATGTTCCCGTTCCGTCTGCTTGATTGCGTCTTCATGACCGTTCAAGGCAGCGAATGGCGCGAACTGCGCGGCGCGGGCATGCATCGACATCCGGGGGTGCGACGATGAGACATGATGCGGCAGATTGATGATGTCGGAATAGTCGTTTTCGGGAATGTGTTTGTCGTTCATGCCTTGTGCCCTCCTATCTGTTTGTTGCGCTCGATGGCGGTCGCACCGTCCTCAAAGTTGATGCCTTTCAGAATGGCGTTCTTTCCGAATTTCTTCTTCAGTTCAATGATGGTCTGCTGCATCTTGTGTTCCTTTTCCAACGTCTGCTCTTCTTCCCTGCTCTGCCGCTCAACTTCCTCGTAATCAGTAAAAAGGTCGATGGTGGCCATAGCGGTTTTGCGATCTGCCTTACTTTCATCGATGACGTGATTTGTTGTTACGTTTATGTATCTTACCAACAAGTCTTGGTTCACTATTTTGTCGTAAAGATTCATTGTCGCGTCAATTATAAGGCGTGATGACGATGTCTGGCGGTCGAGGTTTGCGGTGCCGTGGGCGTGCTTCGGAATCTGACGTCCATAGCGGTCGGTCGTGGTCTCGCCAGTGTATTTGGCACGGATATTTGGGTTGGTCAGAGACTCGGCATCGTAACTCACCGAGAGAACGATTTGGTCGGTGACGAGATGTTTCTCGACAAGATTCAAGGCAATTGCGTCGGTCATTTCCTGAACGACGACACGCGCTTTTTTGGTGTCGTACGGACTCGACAGCACCTGTCCGCTGCTGATGGAGTTTGTCTCCGGCTTGTATTTCTTGATATAGTCAATGGTGCATGGCTCCCAACCCCAAGCATGGTCGATGATCAGTTCGGCATTGATACCGAATATCTTATAAAGCATTTCATCATCTTTCACCGACTGGCGTGCCACGTCGCCCATCGTGTGCATTCCGTAATATTCGAGTTTCTGGGCTATGCCCTTCCCTATTCTCCAGAAGTCGGTCAAAGGTTTATGATTCCAGAGTTTTTGACGATACGACATCTCATCGAGTTCGGCGATACGGACACCGTCGGCATCGGGTGGTATATGTTTTGCGACTATGTCCATCGCTATTTTGCAGAGATACAGATTAGTCCCGATTCCAGCCGTGGCGGTGATGCCCGTCGTCTTCAGGACATCGCGAATCATCGTCATGGCGAGCTGACGGGCGGTCATCTTGTGAAGCGAAAGATAGTCGGTCGCATCGATGAAGACCTCATCAATTGAATAGACGTGAATGTCATCGGCACTGACGTATTTCAGATAGACGTTGTAAATGCGCGTGCTGTATTCGATATAATACGCCATTCGCGGCGGCGCGACGAGGTAGTCAACGGCGAGTGTCGGGTTGGTTTTCAGATCGGCGTCGAAAACAGATTTGCCGGTCAGCTTTCTGTAAGGAGCTTCGAGTTTCCTTCCGTAATTGACATAATCGACTTTTTGGACGACCTCAAAAAGCCGCGGTCTGCCAGGTATCCCGTACGACTTCAACGACGGCGAGACCGCGAGGCAGATGGTCTTCTCGGTGCGGCTCGCATCTGCGACTACAAGATTGGTCGTCAACGGGTTAAGTCCTCGCTCGACGCACTCCACGGAGGCGTAGAACGACTTAAGGTCGATGGCGATATATATGCGCGAAGACGATTCCAACGTGACGAAAAATAATGAATGATATGGAATAATGTAAAATAAATTATACAATCGCAAACCTCAATCGGTACGAAGACTATCTCTTATCGCCAATCATCACGTCCAGCGCCCCGACGCCGAACTTCGAGATCGACGCCATCTTGTTGAAGGTGTTCTCGTAGTTGCGGAGCTCCTGGATGATGTGGTTCTTCAGCACGCCGTTGCCGATGCCGTGGATGAACGTCACCTTCGTGTAGTCGTTCTCGATGGCGCTGTCGAGCATCTTCCTGAAATATTCGACCTGCACCCTGAAGATGTCGTTGCTCGACATCCCGAGGATGTTGTCAACCAGCTCGCCGATGTGGAGGTCAACGATAGCCTCGCCCGGCGCCGTCTGATGCCTGTCGATCAGGGCTTTCTCCCTGACTATCTCCTTCGACGGCTTCGGCTGCATCACGCCGTCTTTCATCAGCCTGGCGAAGTCGGCCTCCGAACCTTTGAGCGCGACCAGCGACGAGAGGCTTATCATCATCGCCTTCTCGCCCAAGACACCCGACTCGACGAAGCTGCCGTCCTTGAAGAAACGGCTCGAACGCAGCGCAAACGGCGCATGAAGCGGACGATAGACGAAGTCGATGTCATCCTGACAGAGGACGACCTGCACAAGACCCTCGCACCACTGCTCGATGTCGTCGCGCGAGATGGCCTCGACCACGATCTTTGAGTAAGCCGCGATGCTGCCGTAATCGACGTTAAGGTAACGTCCCTCCTGCTTGAGGTTGAAGCTGTACAAAGCGTCGGCCGGAGTGTGGTTCACCACCGCCACGTCGATGAGGCCGGTCATGAGCCACTGCTGGTCGTGCGGGATGAAAGCGAGATATATGCCTTCCTCCTCGACGTTGCGCGCGAAACGGCGAAGCCCCGTGCGCCGTGCCTCATTCTTTGTCTCCTGCTCCACTATCTGCTGATTCTTGATTTCCTGCTGCACCTTCTGCGTCATCTCCTGCTGACGGCCCGGCTGCGAACGGAAGTCGAGGACAAGGTCGCTCACCAACACCGGGATGTTGAACCCGTCTTCAATCTCAACCTCCACCATGCGCGTGTCGATGATCTTCCTCACCACGCCGCCGCCTTTGTCGTTCAAAAAGCTGACTCTGTCGCCTATCTTAAAACTTTCCATGATGTATTCCTTTATGATTTTTCAGGCTGCAAAATTAACATTTTTTGCACTTTCGCGGCATGAAAATTTCATGTGATTTTTGAAAAAAGTGAGCGGATGAAAACCTCGATGTTTGAGTTCTAACCCCTTTCCCATTTTACCTTTAAACCTTTGTCCCCTTCACCTTCCCCCGCCGACGGCGCGATAATTCATGAGGCCGTCCGTCGGCGACGGATTGGACTGGTCGCCATCATAAACGACCCGGGAAGATGTCATCGTGTCGGGGAACAATCCCTTCAAATAGCGCAGGCCGTCAAAGTACTCCGGGCGGTACGTTTGGCCTGACTTTATTTCATACGCCGAGAAAGTGCCGTCATCCGCCACCGACAGCAAATCGACTTCGTGCTGTTGCTGGTCTCTGTAATAGTACAGATTCGGCATCTGCAAATGATTATGCCTCTCCTTTACAAATTCGTTGATGACCATGTTTTCAAACAGATTGCCCCGCAGCGGATGGGTTGCCACCTGCTCCACGGAATGAATGCCTAACAGCCAACTCGCCAAGCCGGTGTCATAAAAATACAGCACACAATTGTTACGACAGAAAAATAATTGAAAATCCTGTCAATGTTCGCACATAAGTCTCTGTTTATAAGTTGATTGCTCATTGCTGTGACAAATTTAAAGTTCAACTTTAAAATTTATTTCAAGTCGCAAAATACCACTTTTTTTCAAATATGCGCAAATAAATCTTCAAACCTCTCAATCATTAAACTTTTAAACTTTTATAATCAAAAAAATGTCTTATCTTTGCCGCCCGAAATCTATATTTAATCTTGAAAAGAATTTATACAAAAATACTCATGAATAGAAACATTCTAAGACTCTTACTTTCGGCAGCATTTGTGATGTGCTGCACGTTTTCGGCTTTGGCAGACCTCGCCACACCACCGAACAACGAAATCTGGTACACAACCGACAATGGCAAAAAGCTTACCGCCGGCAAATATGATGTCGGCAAGCCTTTGTGCGGTAAGACAATAAGAGCGCATGGGGAAAAAAACGGCCATTACTACATCAAGTTCGATGCCATTATTGAGTATATCGGCGAAAACGACTTCGATAACGAAGACCATATTACCGAAGTCTCATTGCCGAACACAATCACCAGCATCAGAGACAAGGCATTCTACGACTGCGACGGACTGGCTACGTTCCACATGCCAAATTCCGTGATAAACTTAGGCTATTGCGCATTCTACCATTGCGACAAGCTGAAGAATCTGACCCTCGGCAGCGGACTGAAATATATAGGGAGCTATGGTGAAACGTATGGCGTCTTCGAGGAGTGCGATGCTTTGGAAGCCGTCGCCATTCCTGCTTCGGTAACACTCTTGGGCCGAAACGCATTCTACGACTGCAACAGCCTGAAGTTCGTCGCCATAGGCAGCGGAGTGCCAAGCATTACCGAACAGGCATTCTACCACTGCGCTGAACTGAAGTCGGTAGTCATCGATAACGAGGCCGGCTTGACGATAGGCGAAAAGGCCTTCAACAGCTGCGAGAAGTTGGAATCGGTGTCGTTCCTCGGCAACACGCCGCCCACATCTTTTGGAAGCGATTGTTTCTATAACTGCCCAGTTAAATACCACGTGTTGGAGGAAAACTACGAGAAATACAACTCCTACAGCTACCTAAGTGGGAAAGTGGTGGCAGGGCCTCCGCACAACGAAATATGGTATTCGACCAACAACGGAGGAACGGCGGAAAAATCAAGGATTCCAAAAGATCGTCCTAAGCTGAACGCCTACATGGGCAACCACGGCGTGCAATTCTTCGACGGCAATCCGCCTGAATTAAGCTCAAGCTACAATTGTTTCCAACACTGCGCCAACCTTGTTTCCGTTGTGCTACCTTCGTCCATCACTTTTATTGGTCAATCGGCTTTCGATAAATGCTCCAGCCTTGTGTCCGTATCCATCCCAGGTACGGTGACGGGCATTGGAGACTATGCTTTTCAAGAATGCCAAAATCTTCAGGACATCAAACTTCCTGCCGGATTGGATTATATCGGCAATTGTGCATTTTATGGTTGTTCAAGTTTACAGTCAATAGCGATTCCAAGTAGGGTAAATACAATTCCAGAATTTGCTTTTATAGACTGTAGTTCCCTTCGTTCCGTAACGTTTTTAGGCACCATCGGTAACATAGGAGAATATGCATTTAATAGTTGTTCTAATCTTTCCGAAGTCTTCTATCTGGGAGATGGGACACCTGAATGCGTCACGACAGGAAGCCAAGCTTCTTTTAAATCATCTCCCGCTACTATTTATGTGAAGGATGTGGCGGGGCACGGCAACTGGGGCGACCGCCGGGTGCTCTCGTGGCGTTCGGGCCGGGGCGACGGCTCGGCGGCAAGCCCATTGGAGATCGGGAACTACCCGCAACTCTACGGCTTCTCGCTTGAGGTTAAATATATGAATGGTGCGAACCTGTGCGCCAAACTGACGGCAGACATCAAGGGCAGCAACAATGTGCTGAACGAGGACGGGACACCCAAGGGCGTGTTCAAGCAGTGGGAACCGATAGGCGGAGAGGGATATGGCTACAGGGGCGAGTTCGACGGCGGCGGCCACACCGTCAGCGGGCTTTACTTCAATGACGGGACCAAGGCGCCGGCCGGGCTTTTCGGCATGGCCGACGGAGCTTACATCCACGATGTAGGCGTCAAGGACAGCTATTTCCGTGGCAAGAGCCATGTGGCCGGCATCTGCGGCGACTTGGCATCCGGACGGATGGAGAACTGCTGGAACGCGGCGACAGTTCAGTCGGTAAACGGCACCTCTGGCGGCATAGTCGGTTCATGCTGGCATTCTGCGTATATGTCCAGTTGCCACAACACAGGCAAGGTGGCGGAAGGTGCATTCTGCGGCGGTGTATGCGGCTCGGTGGCGAAGAATACAGCAGGTGTCACCTATTCGGTCAGCAACTGCTTTTCGCTTGAAGGCAAATGCAACGTGGCGTACAACCTCTACGAGAGTGGTGTAGGTATCAATAATGTCTCGATAAAGAACGCCTCGGCCTTTGCAAGCGGCGAGGTATGCTATATACTGAACGGTTACCAAACATCGTTCTCGAACAAATGGCGGCAGCAGCTTGGAGTTGACGGCTATCCAATCCTGTCGGGAGATTATTTCGTGTATTACAGTGAAGGGACGAATAAATACTATAACTATGATGATAATATTTCCGGCTCCGGCACGGCGGATGACCCATACAGGATAGGCAACAAGTTTGAACTGCAAATGTTTTCCGACATTGTCAACGGGGGAAACCTAACAGCCTGCGGCATCCTGACGGCAGACATCATTGTAAACAAAAACGTGCTGAAAAGCAACGGCGACCTAAACAGCGGCACGTTTGAGGCCTGGACTCCGATAGGTAGATGGGGCAGTGAGGCGTACACCTACAACGGTTACAGTGGCGAGTTCAACGGCAACGGTCATACCATCAGCGGACTTTACTTCAATGATGAAACCATGTCGGCAGTCGGGCTTTTCGGCATGACCAACAACACTGGAAATGTTACCGCTTTCATCCACGATGTCGGTGTCCGTGACAGCTATTTCCGTGGCAAGAGCCATGTTGGCGGCATCTGCGGCGACTTCGCAAACGGACGGATTGAGAACTGCTGGAACGCGGCGACCGTTCAGTCGGCAGAAGGCACCGCCGGCGGCATGGTCGGTTCATGCTGGAAGTATTCGTCCCTGTCCGGCTGCTACAACACAGGCAGGGTGGCGGAAGGCACAGCCTGCGGCAGCATCTGCGGTTCAGTGGCAAAGAACATCAATGGTATCACATCTGTCAGCAATTGCGTATCGCTTGAAGACAAATGCAGCGTGGCGTACAATCTCTACGAGGAGGGTGTAGGTATCAATAATGTCTTTAATGATAAGGATGCCACAGCCTTCGCGAGCGGCGAGGTGTGCTGGATACTCAACGGAAACAAGTACGGCGGGCGTTGGCGTCAGCAGTTGGGAACGGATGACTACCCGACATTCAGCGGCATCTATTTTGTAAACTATACAAGCGAAAGGCAGTATTACAACAACGAGACTTCGCAGGAAATCTGGTACACCAGCACGGACGGCAAAATCGTCACGCCATACAACTCTAATTCTTTCGGAGCGGGCGTTACATGCAATACATACGGAAACGGTCAGGGCATCATCACATTCGACAGGGCTGTGACGAGCATTGGGTTATCTGCATTCCGAGACTGTTCTTCCCTGAAGTCAATTGAAATTCCAGACAATGTCACCAGCATTGGAGATCATGCATTTCGCAATTGTTCTTCCTTACAGTCGGTAACCATTCCGGGCGGTGTGACGAATATTGGAAATTATGCATTAGCAAGTTGCGTTAATATGGAGTCGATTACATTTAAGTCCCTGCCTTCGGTTTCCTCTGATGCTTTTTACAACTGCAACAGCCTCTCTTCAAAAATCCTCGACCTCACCGACAGCGGCAAGCCGTTCATCGGCACTTCGTTGGAGAACTATCCGGCGGGTGGTTTCACCGAGGCACGCTACCACGGCACGCTTGAACCCGGCGAATGGGGCACAATCATTCTTCCTTTCGTGCCTTCGAGCCACTCGGGAATCGTATTCTTCGCCATCGACAACGTGGATGCGGAAAACGGCACGCTCACCCTTTCGATAACCGAGAACATCGAGGCGGGCAAGCCTTATCTGTTCAGGAACCAGACAGATGCCGCCAGCTTCACGCTTACGGCAATGCCTGTGGCCCCGGCAACAAACGTCCCTGTCAACATCACGGCATCCGAGCAGACCGTCGGCGACTTCGCGCTGAAAGGCACTTTCCAAGTAAAGAATCTTACGGAAACAGGTCTTTTCGAGCAACAAGGCGGCGAGTTTGTCAAAGTCGGCAGCCTCAGCATCAACCCGTTCCATGCCTACCTCAAGGACAACGGCAGCTCAGCCCTGACGCGCATCGTGATTGACGGCGGCACTTTGGTGAAAATCACCAATCAGGACGACAGCACCATCACACTCTACGGAGTCAAGGAAGTGGAGTTTGTCGAGCAGGACGGAACACCAGCCGTGCGCGTGACATACGCCGACAACAGCACTGTAACGTATGAAAATCCAAAGAAGGTGGAGTTTAAGAAGGAGTGAAGTTTTTAGTTTTTAGTCTTTAGTCGTTAGTCTTTAGTTTTTAGGGTCAACGGACTAATGACTAACGACTAACGACTAAAGACTAACGACTAAAGGTTCCGTTTTTTGCAAAAAAGATTTGCGTGTGTTGGTGAAAAAGAGGAATCCTTGCAGCCGGGAAAACAATAATCAGACTTTAAAACAATTACCATTGAAATGCTGATTGACCCTCGTTATGGATTGCAGACCATGAGTGATGTCTATATATTGGATGAATATCTTAAAGAATTATAGCAAATATGCGCAAACTCTTTTTTCAATCACCGCCCTGACGCTCGGCATCGGCGCGTGGTTCTTTCGTAAAGACTAAAAACTAAAAAAATCAAAGACAAGGTTTCAGCTATCATCATTTTTTCTAATTTTGCCGGCGATTTAATATCTGATTAATACCTATGAATATGTTCGACATTTGTGCAGAGTCATCTCGCTGCCTGCTTTGCCACAACGCACCATGCGATGTGTTTTGCAAACATCATCTCCAACCCGCCCGCGCCATCCGCGCCATCCGTTTCGACAACAAAACGAATGCCTCTAAATGGCTTTCGGATGCCTGCGTCAACTGCGACGCGCCTTGCGAAAAACACTGCATCCATTCCGATAAACCAATACAAATCAACAGGATAGCAAAAACCGTAATATCAAAATATTCAAACCTGCCTGACATTGACGACATCGATTTATCGGTTGACTTTTGCGGTGTCCGTTGCGAAAACCCGTTCTTCCTCGCCTCGTCAGCGATATGCACGAACTACGAAATGGTAGCCCGCGCGTTCGATCAAGGTTGGGGCGGCGTTGTCTTTAAGACCATCGGACTTGATGAAGCCCACGACGTTTCACCTCGTTTTGATGCCGTCAGAAACCACTCCGGACAACCTTTCTTCGGGTTCCGCAATATGGAACAGGCAAGCGAACTCTCAATTGATGAGAATTTCGACATCTTGAGACGGCTCAAACAGGATTATCCTTCAAAGACTATCGTGGCGAGCATCATGGGACAGACTGACAATGAATGGATTACGCTTGCAAAAAGAGCCGAGCAGAGTGGCGCCGACATCATCGAGCTGAACTTCTCTTGCCCGCACATGAATAAATCGGGAATGGGTTCCGATGTCGGGCAAAACGTGCGACTCGTCAAGAAACTCACCGAAGCCGTAAAACAAAACGTCGGCAGGCCCGTCATCGCGAAGATGACACCCAATATCACCGACATCTGCAAGCCGGCTTTAGCCTCATATTCGGGCGGAGCCGATGGCATTGCAGCCATAAACACCATAAAATCAGTCACTTTGTCAGAATCGGCACTCGTCAGCGGGAAACGGACGATTAGCGGTTATTCCGGGAAAGCTGTCAAACCGATAGCCCTGCGCTTCATCCTCGACATCGCGACCGACCCAAAAATAAGAAGGACCGGCAAGGATTTGCAGATAAGCGGAATCGGCGGAATCGAGACGTGGCGTGACGCATTGGACTTCATTCAACTTGGCTGCAGAAACGTTCAGGTCTGCACAGCCGTGATGCAGTACGGTTACCGCATCATCGACGACCTGGTTCTCGGAATGAAGACTTATATGAGTCAGAAAGGCGTAAAAGACATTTCCGATTTGGTTGGAAGTGAGTTGCCGAGTTTCGGCAAACCGGGCGACCTCGACAGAAGCACGAAGGTTTTTCCACGATGGGACCGCGAAGTCTGCGTCGGATGCGGACGTTGTTATTTGGCTTGTTCCGACGCCGGCCATCAGGCGATAGTCTTTGACGAGAAACGCACCCCGAGACTCATCGGGGCCAACTGCGTGGGCTGTCATCTGTGCCGCTTGGTATGCCCGACAGGAGCCATTCTGACAAGCAATCGAATGTAAACTTCTATCTCCTGGTAATAAAGATGCGCCGTTTTAACAGCTACAACTCGTATTTCACGCGCGAGTTCGGCGGCCGCGTGCAGAAGATAAGCATCGACGCGGGCTTCAGCTGCCCGAACCGCGACGGCACCATCAGCACGGGCGGCTGTACGTTCTGCCGTAACGACGCGTTCAACCCGTCGTACTGCCGCCCGGAGAAGAGCGTCAGGCAGCAGATCGAGGAAGGCATTGAGTTCCACCAGCGGCGTTACCGCAGGGCGAAGTCGTATCTCGCCTATTTCCAGCCATATACGAACACCCACAGACCCGTCGGCGAGCTTGAGAGGCTGTACCGTGAGGCACTCTCCGTTGACGGCGTCACCGGCATCGTGATAGGCACGAGGCCCGACTGCATTAGCGAGGAGATCATGGAAATGCTTTCGGAGTTGAGAGTGAAGAGTGGAGTTTGGAGTGTTGAGAGTGGAGTTAAAAGGCCGGTGATAATTTTGGAATACGGGATAGAGTCGGTTTATGATGAGACGTTGAGGCGTGTGAACCGCGGCCATGACTTCGCGGCGGCGCGCAGGGCGGTCGAGCTGACACACCGATACGGCTTCCCGTGCGGCGGACATTTCATCTTCGGGCTGCCCGGCGAGACACGCGACATGATGCTCTACGCCGCCGACATCATCTCCGAGCTGCCTCTCACAACGGTGAAGTTCCACCAGCTACAGATCTTCAAAGACACCGCGATGGCCGACGAATACCTCTCCCACCCTTCCGACTTCCGGCTGTTCACGCTTGAAGAATACATCGAGTTCGTCATCGACTTCGTCGAAAGACTAAACCCCGACATCGTGATAGAACGTTTCGCCGGCGAGGTGCCGCCGCGTTTCCTCGTCTCGAAGCCGTGGGAGAGCCTGCGTTACGACCAGGTCTTGGCGATGATAGAGAAACGCATGGCGGAACGCGACACCTGGCAAGGAAGGATGTTGGAATCCCGCCAACTCGGTGTTTAAAAATTCCGTATCTTTGCAGCCGATTTCAAAGTGAATTAAAATTAACAGCAATGAAAAAAATATTTTTTATCCTCGCAGCACTCTGTTGCTTTTCAATGAATGCCCAGAATGTGGGAGATGTATTCACAGTTTCCAGCCCCAAAGGCACATACAAAATCACCTCAATTAACCCGAATACGGTTACGCTTGTCACGGCTACAACATCCAAAGACAATCCGCGTTATGAGCTTAACTACAGCACCGTTGAGTACGGAGAAGCGACATACGACATCACTTCCGTCCAACAAGATGCTTTCAGACACTATAGCAATGTTAATGCCGAATTGTATTTCAACAAGTTGTCCAACATCTCAGCCGCTGCCTTTTACAATGTTACATGCTACGGAATCAATTTGTCAGGTTCTCACTTGACAGTGATTCCAAACAATGCCTTTATGGATGCCAATTGCAAAGAGGTTTTCATCCCAGAAAGCGTCACGAGAATCTCCGCAAATGCGTTTAAAGAATGTACTGTCAGTACTTTAAACGCGTCCAACCTGACATACATCGACGACGCAGCCTTTTTCTGGTGCAGAAGTCTGACATCCATCGACCTATCCAAAGTCACCTATATTGGCGGAGCCGCCTTCTACGGATGTTCGGCGTTATCATCCAGAGATTTATCCAATGTGACATACATAGGCGGAAGCGCATTCGAGGAGTGTACCGGCCTGAAAAACATCAAGCTGCCGCAATGCCTTGAAACTGTCAAAGAGCATGCTTTCGAAGACTGCTTCTTTACTTCATTGTCGTTATACAACACTGTGAATACTTTTGAAAACAGCGGCGACATCATGGAAGCCGGAGGCACCGTCACCATGAACATCGTTAGTTGGAGCAACAAGAACGTGCTTGCCAATTTCACAGGTTTTAGCCAGGCGATAACATACAAATATAACGATGCGCAAATCACAGGCGAATACACCTTGCCCGCCGGCCTCACGACTTTTGGCGAAGGCGCACTCTACCACTGCACCGACCTCACCATCATCAACATGCCGGCGAGCCTCACGCAGATCGGCGCCAAGGCTCTGGCGAAATGCTCCAACCTCTACGCCATTCACTGCGATGCCGCCACCGCACCTGCCGTCGCCGACGCCAACGCCTTCAGCGAGGTTGACAAGAATATCAACATATTCATCCCCGACAACGCCGAAAGTTACTATTCTTACACTCATGCCACAGGCTGGAATGAGTTTTCCAACTATCTTGTCTCTCTGCAAACAATTAAAGGCGCCGCCATCATTGAGCTGAACCACACGGCGGGCAGCAGCTATTCGCAGGCCGTGAAAGACATCATTGCAGATTATTCAGCCCAAATCAACGCTGCTGATGACAAGACTGAAGTCGAGACTCTCACGCAAGCCGGCGTCGAAGCTATCATCGCACAGATAATCATCGACCGCGGCTTGGTCAAAATCGGCAATTTGTATTACACACTCGACAGCGAGCATCACACCGCCACCGTCACCTACGGCGGACTTGAGGCCGACGGCTACGCCACAGAAGAATACACGGGCAGCATCACTATTCCCGCTACCGTGGAATATGAAAATGACTCATATAATGTGACACTCATCGGCGAACACGCCTTCCAGAACTGCACTAATCTTACCGCCGTCACCTTCCACGACGACATCACGGAAATCAATGATTACGCTTTCTATAACTGCTCAAAGATAACGAATTTAGTTCTTCCATATAAAACAACATATATCCACAGCCGTGCCTTTTCTTCCTGCACCGCTCTGAAAACCCTCGAGTTGCCGTACATGATACAGGCTATCAATAATTTAGCTTTTGAAAACTGCTCTGCTTTAACGGCTATCACGAGCTTATCGCCGGCACCAAGTGCATTAGGATACAGCCCTTTCAATGGCGTCAGCAAGTCGATTCCGGTCACCGTTCAGGAAAGCAGCCTCAATGCCTACCAGGATGACTCGTGGGGCGGATTCACCAACTTCGTCTGCAACCCGACCCTCGACGCCGCCAAGACCGCTGCCAAAAACGCCATCACCGCGGCTTTGGGTTCGTATTATTCCGTCAACTTCATCGGCAATCTCGCCTTAGGTTTCTGTCAGCGCATCGAGGCTTCTACAACTATCGACAATGTAAACTCACTCCGTACCGAGGGCGTTTATGCCGTGACATATTCCATCAAGACCTACCAGGCGACATTCGGCGAAATGGGCGAGCCATGCACCGACTGCCCCGCCATCGAGGTCACCAAAGGCGCGAAGAAAGTCACGCTTTATAATCCGGAGAAAGTGGAGTTCAAAAAAGAATAACATTAGAAACATCTAATCAAGAAACAATACAACTGACACAGTTTATTATTCAAGTGTTAAATGTGGAGTTTGGAGAGTGGAGTTTTCATATTAACTTAAAAACTTCACTCTCGAAACTTCACTCTCCAAACTTTAAACGTCATGTACATCAAATCCAACGACCTTTTTAAAGACACGAAGCCTGAAACGATTTACGACTCCGTGCCGCGGCCGATTGTCATCGCCGACAATCTGCTGACTCCCGAAAACATGGGTTCGATGATACGCCTCGCCTGTAACATCGGGGCTTCCGACATGATCTTCCTCGGTGTGAAACCGACGCACAGCATCAGCAAAGTCCACAAGAACGCAGCTTCGAGCAAGAACTCGAACATCTGGTATTTCACTGAAGAGACTGACTTAAGGAAACTCGTCCCCGCCAACAAGAAGATTGTCGCCATTGAGACATCAACCGACGCGACGAATATTTACAAAACGGAGCTGCCAAAAGACGTGGCGTTTGTGGTTGGCAGCGAAGCCAACGGAATGCGGCAGGAGATTCTCGACCAATGCGACATGGTCGTTTACATTCCCGTCCCCGGGCAGAACTGCTCGCTAAACGTCAGTCACGCGGCGAGTGTGGCGCTGTTTGAATGGTTAAGGCAGATCTCCAAATAAAAAGAGCCGCATTACTGCGGCTCTTTCTTTTTTCTGCTCGAATATGTTTTCAATTATTATTCAACAACAACGCGCTGGATTGTTGAGTTGCCAGCGTTGTCGATGATGTTGAGGAAGTAAACACCTGCTGCGTTCATCTCAACGGCTGTCTTCTCATTTGTTGACTTAACAACATTGATGAGCTGACCTGCTGCGTTATAGACGCTGACAGCGACGATGTTCTCACCTTCAACGACAACCGCGCCCTTTGTCGGGTTAGGATAGACGTTGTATGCGCTTTCTGTGTTTTCAGCAACTGAAGCGCCACTGACTGTGAGTGTGAGAGGGATAACAACCTCTGGGTTCTCCGGGTCGTTTGTCTTGAAGATGATGTCAGCTGTCATGACTTCACCTTCTGAGAGGCCGATTGTGTTGAGGTTGACTGTGACCTCGTCAGTGCCGCCGATTGGCATTGAGCCTTCCGGCTTGCTGAGTGTCGCCCATGTTGCAGGGACCGGTGTGCCGGCGAAGTTTGCACGGAGGTGGAGGCAACCGTAGTCTGAGCTCATGTTGTCAGGTCCGAGTGAGTTGAAGGCGCCGCCGCCGTTAGCGCGGTAGTAGCCTGAATACTGCTGGTATGGTGTACCGTCGAACACGATTGCGTATCCATCAACAGCCTGTGTGAACTCTGCTGAAATCCATACGTTGTAACCTGTCAGATCGACTGGTTCGTCGAATGTGGCGACTGTCCAGTCCATTGTGTTGATCTGGTTGTAAGGGACGACCTTTTCTGCGAGGACTTCACCCGGCTGGCCGTTGAGACCCTGACCATAGACGCGGAATGTCACAGGTGTGCCCGTTTCAACGCCGAGGCCTGATGTTGATTCGACGAGATAATACTGGACGCTGGTGATCTTGGTGCCCATTGCTGCGCCTGCGTATGCCGAGCCAGGAATCATGGCAGCGACTTCATAGAGTGTAGGTTCATCGATGTTGAAGCCGACGAGTGATGAGTTCTCTGACGGCTCTGCGTCGTAGTGGATCTGACCTGAACCTGAAGTGCTCGTGCTTTCGCCGAAGTCAATCCATGCTGTCCAGTCAGCGATTGATGTGCCTTCTTCGTTGCTGATGTTGATCACGACTTGTTCAGCCTCGTCTTCTGCAACCCATGCCTCGATTTCGTCTGTGTCGAACTCGATGACAGGAGCTGTTGCTTGACCGATCTGTGTGAGTTTGAAGTTGTCGAGATAGTACTCTGATGTTGCTGCGTTCTCAGGTGGGTAGAAGTCCATTGCATCGAGCTTGCGGCCGACCTGTGATTCGCCGAAGCTGTCAAGTGACCACTGCCATGTGCAGATGCTCTGTTCTGTAGGATTCGACTCTGTTGAGAAGAAGAACTCAGCGACATCGTTGTCTGAATCGACGTGGAGTCTGAAGTGCATCCATTCGTCATAGACTGCCGGGATGTCGGCTGTGCCGTTGCTGCCGGCGTGGATTGTGCCGTGGCCAGGAGCTGCTGTTGAGGTCTGACCGTCGTTTGTCAGATGGAGGTAAGCCTGCATTGCCCATGTTGAAGCGCTGCCGTTGAAGTCGTGAAGGATGTTGAAGTACCCGTTCTTGCCGTTAGGGACGAGGATGTCGAATTCGAGGTCGTAAGTGCCTGATTCGATACCGCCGCAGAGGAGAACCTGGTCGTTGTTGTATGTGAGGTGGCCGCATTTTGAGCCGTCTTCTGTTGCGATGACGCCGTCTTCTGCTGAACCTGGGTTATTGCTCCATGTTGTCCACCAGTCGTTGCCGGCTGCCTGTGCTTCAACAGCGATCTTGTTGCCGACGGTGTAGTCTTCAAAATCATCGTCAATCAACACCTGGTCATCTGAACTGCTGATGACACCGATGTTGTCGATGTAGAATTCTGATGTTGCTGCGTTCTCTGGAGGGTAGAAGTCCATGGCGCCGAGTTCACGGCCGACCTGTGATGCGCCGAAGCTGTCAAGTGACCACTGCCATGTGCACATTTCCTGTTCCGGCTGGCCGGCGATGTTCCAGTAAAGTGTCGCGACGTCGGTGTCCATGTTGATGTGCACTCTGTACTGCATCCATTCGTCCCAGACGCAAGGGATGTCAACTGTGCCGTTGCTGCCTGCGTGGACTGTGCCGTGGCCGACTCCCGGTGTTGATGTCTGACCGTCGTTTGTGGCGCAGAGATACACCTGCATTGCCCATGTTGAAGCCGAACCTGCGAATACGTGAAGGACGTTGAAGTAACCGTTCTTGCCGTTCGGAACGTAAGCGTCGAAAACGAGGTCATACTCACCTGTTGATGTGCCGCCGAGGTCGAGGACCTGGTCGTTGCCGTAGGTGAAGTGTGCCGCCATTGAACCGTCCGCCTCGCCGAAGACACCGTCTTCAGCTCCGCCTGGAGCGTTTGACCATGTTGTCCAAGGTGCGCCTAATGTCTGGGCGATCTTGTTGCCAGCTGTCTGTCCTTCGAAATCAAAGAACATCGTCTGTGCAAATGCGTTGCTGCAGAATAACATGACTGCAACAAACATTGTGAGTAAAGATACTTTTTTCATTTGTTTGTGATTTAAATTAAACATTGAGTTTACTATTATTTTCAAGGTTGCAAATTTACATTTTTTTTACAATACGAAATATATTTTTGAAAAAAAAATTCATCTCACTTCAGATACGCGAGAACCGTCACCTGTCCCGTGATGTCATCGCCGAGTTCGACCTGCACATCCGAGTCTGTTGGAAGGAAGAAATCGACTCTCGAGCCGAACTTTATCATCCCGAACTCCTCCCCCTCCTCAGCCTTGTCGCCGGGCTTCACGTTACACACGATGCGACGCGCCATGATGCCGGCAATCTGACGGAACAGCACCTCCCTGCCTTTCTCATCTCTGACAACCAAAGAGTTGCGTTCATTCAGCTCCGACGACTTAGGATTTATGGCGAACATCTTCCTGCCCGGATGATACTTCACATAACTGACATCCCCGCTAATCGGGAACCAGTTGACATGGACATCGTATGCCGACATGAATACAGAGATCTGTATGCGTTTGTCGTGGAAGTACTCTTTCTCCTCCACTTCCTCGATGGCGACAACCTCACCATCGGCGGATGAGACGACTGCGTTCTCCTCATGCGTGATTTTCCTGTTCGTCGGGACGCGGAAGAACGTTATCGACCATATCAGGATTATCAACGCGATGACGCTCAGCCCGACATGTACCGATATGCCAGGCGTCCAGTCGAACACAAAATTCAACAGCACGGCAAACAACACGATTACTGTTGCTATTGTCGCTATGACGCTATATCCTTTCTTGTGTATATACATATATTAATAACATTAAATCACCAATGCAAAATAACAGAAGGCAAACGGCACCGCAAAGAACATCGCGTCGAATCTGTCGAGGATGCCGCCGTGCCCGGGGATGACATTCCCTGAGTCCTTCACGCCGGCCTGACGCTTGAGCATCGACTCACAGAGGTCGCCGAGGCTGCCGGAAACCACAATGACGGCTGCGAGGCCCATCATCTCGATGTCGCCCGTCGCGTGAAGCCAGAAACGATTTGCGAGATACGCCGCCAGTATCGTCATGGCGCAGCCGCCGAGACTGCCTTCAACGGTCTTCTTCGGAGAGATACGTTTGAAAAGCGGGTGCACGCCGAACGCCATCCCGCTGAGATACGCGAATATGTCGTTTATCCAGATCAAGGCGAAGAGCATGACCACCAGCATCTTCCCGTTGACCGTGCCGAGCGGACAGTCATGACACATGGATAGCATCAGGAAACACGGCAGAGCCACGAAAAACAGCGACGTCCAGCAGCTTCCCGCGACTTCGACAAATGAATTTTCCTTTGAGAACAACGCCATCAAGAATGGGACGAGCATGAGAACTATCGGCAGCGCGAACAACAGACCGGCAACGAGTCGGAACGGCAGCTCGACCAAGAGCATGGCTGTCGCGACGGCAAATGCGAGGAGCACATAAGTCAGCGTCCCGCATTCGAGGCTGTCGCAGCATCTCCTTCCTCCATTTTCCCCCTGTGATTTTGAGGGGAGCAACTTGCACACCTCATGCGTCCCGAGAGCGACGACAGCCGTCATCACGGCGGCGAAAGCCCAGAAATCCAGCAGGACACTGCCTATGACAACAATCACAAACAGCCCCCCGAAAACAGTTCTCTTGGTTATCTCTTTCATTAACTCATAAAATTACGAACCGCAAAAATACGAATTATTTTAATTTGCTCAAGAATTTTTCAAATAATTTCGCACGCTCCGTCAACACTCGTCCGACTTCGCCTGTCTCCACAGTTCTTCCATTTCGTCGGGCGACAACTCAGCGATGCTGCGTCCCGTCTCGCGTGCGCGTTCCTCCATGTACGTGAAGCGTCTCTTGAACTTCGCGTTGGCGTGTTCGAGCGCGTCGTCGGCGTTGACCTTTATGAAACGCGAATAGTTGACGAGCGCGAAGAGCAGGTCGCCGAGTTCCTCGTCCTTGCGTTCCTTCGGGCCGTCGTTGCGCACCTCCTCCTGAAGCTCGTCCATCTCCTCAAGGACTTTTTTCCAGCAGTCGTCACCGTTCTCCCAGTCGAAGCCCACGCCGGAGGCCTTGTCGGTCATGCGGTACGCCTTCAGCAGCGGAGGCAGTCCGGCCGGCACGCCGCCGAGGACGCTGCGGTTGCCCTCCTTCTGTATCTTGATCTTCTCCCAGTTCTGCAACACATCCTCAGCCGACTCCACCTTCTCGTTCCCGTAGATGTGAGGATGACGCACGATGAGCTTGTCGCAGATGCCGTTGATAACGTCGGCGATGTCGAAAAGCCCGCGCTCGTCTGCAATCTTCGAATAGAACACAATGTGCATTATCAGGTCGCCGAGCTCTTTCCTGACATCCTGATAGTCAGATGCAATGATGGCCTCACTCAATTCAAAGGTCTCTTCTATAGTAAGATGACGCAGACTCTCGATGGTCTGTTTCCTGTCCCACGGGCAGCCCGCACGCAGGTCGTCCATGATGTCTAAAAGCCGTTTGAAGGCCTCAAGTCTTTTATCCATTTCTAAAATTTTTGCAAAAATACAAATTTTGCAAATATAAATTGTATCTTTGCGGCATGGAAAGAAAATTTATAAAAAGCGTCATTCTCGCATTGTCATTCGCCATCTTATTGACATTCAGATGTGAAGGCAAAGCGCAGGCGGAAGGCGGCGACACGATTCGCGACAACAATTTGCAGATTGAGTTGCGCACGAGCTGGTCTTTCTTGATATGTCACCACCAGGTGATGAACATTTTCAAGTCGCACTTCCCCATTTTCGAGATGAGCATCCAGAATGTCACATACGGAAGCAAGACGTGGCATCAGCTGTTCAACTACCCCGCTGTCGGCGTCACGGTGATTTACTCCGGTGTCGGCGGGATGCCCGAGATCGGGAGCATCTTCGGGGCGTACCCCTACATGAGCTTCAACTTCCTGAAAAGCAGGAAGAACATGTTGAATGCGCGTCTCGGCGTCGGTGTCGGCTACGCCACGAAGAAATGGGACGCGCACGACAACCCCAAGAACACATTCCTCGGCTCACACGTCAACGCGCTTTTCAGCATAAACCTCGAATACAGCCGGGCCGTCTCTCGACGCACGCAGCTGTCGCTGTACACCGGCATGACGCACATGTCGAACGCCAGCTCACGATGCCCGAACAACGGCCTCAACCTATGGCAGTTCGGACTCAGCGGGAGGTATTTCCTCGAACAGCCCAAAGAGCGACTGCCATTGGAAATCATTGACAACGAGCAATATAAAAGCTGGAAAAAGAAAAATATCTCATGGTATTTCGGTTTTCTGTATTCACTGAAAGACATTGACGAATACATGGGATACGGCAAACATTGGTCGGTTTACAACCTGCAGCTCAACGTCATGAAACGTGTCTCGCAGATGAGCAAAGTCGGCATCGGCATCGACCTCGTATATGACGAGACCGACAAGGAGATATTGAAATTCAAAAAAATAGACTACAAACCGATAGAGATTTTGAAGCCCGGTGTCAATGTGGCTTACGAACTCGTTCTGAAAAGCACCTCGTTCCTGTTTAATTTCGGGTGTCACGTCGGCGGCAAGGATCTGTGCGAAGGCAGGATATATCAGAAACTCAACCTAAAACAGAATGTCAGCGAGCATATATTCGTCACATTCGGCCTCACCACGCACTGGGGCTGGGCCGATTATCTCGGTTTCGGTGTCGGATTTAAAATCAATTAAGTATGAGATGTAAAACGTTGAAAATTACCGCATTAGTTTTGCTGCTCATGGGAATGGTCACTTCCTGCAAGAAAGTGCCGCTCTCTATCGGCGAGACTGTCATCCAACAGAGAAAACTTGGAACGTTCAGCCACCTCGCGGTGAATGACGACATCAACGTGACGCTTGTCAGGTCCGACTCATGTTTCATTGAAATCACCGCCGGAGAGAACATCATCGACAACATCCTGACGGAAGTCAGAAACGACACTCTGATTATTTCCAACGACAACAAAATCAACTGGATACGAACATACGACTATCGCATTGCCGCAACGTTGTATTTCAGTGACATCAGGACATTGACATTCGGCTCTTGCGGCGAACTGCACACCAAAAACCAATTCAACGCCTATGAAGACACACCTTATATTATTAAGATTGATGGAGGTTCCGGCGATATTTTCATGAAATTCAACAACTGCAACAGCCTCAAAGTGAACTACGACTACGGAACAAGCCAACTGAATCTATACGGCGAAGGAAACAAGTTTTTGGATATATATAAAAAAAGCTACGGCTTGATTCACGCCGAAGACTATGTGGCTGACAGTGTTGCAATTACTAACAACAGCACTGGCGACTGCTATGTCAAAGCCAATAAATATCTGTATTCACTTATCGAACATCTCGGCAATGTATATTATAAAGGTGAGCCAGAAATCGTTGAGGAGTACGGCGAGTATGCGAGAGGAAAACTGATAAAGTTTTAAGTTTTAAGTTTTAAGTTTTAAGTGTTAAGAGTTAAGAGTTGAGAGTTGAGAGTGGGGTTGTTAGAAACTTCACTCTCAACTCTCAACACTTCACACTATTATCAATAGGCTTTTGCGAAGATGACTCTTCTCTTCGACGATTTGCCGGAGAACGGGTCGGTGCCGTCTTCGTAGTCGTCATCGAGCGGGATGCAGCGCAGTGTGGCTTTCGTCGCCTCTTTTATTGCGAGTTCCGTCTCGGTGGTGCCATCCCAGTGGGCGTAAGCGAAGCCGCCGTTCTCGACGACCTGCTTGAACTCGTCCCAAGTATCGACGCGGTGGGTGTTCGCCTTGCGGTATTCCAAAGCTCTGTTATACAAACTGTTCTGAATGTCATCGAGGAGGCCTATGATATGGTCTTCCATCTCCTGTTCTGAGATGACCTGCTTCGTCAGAGTGTCGCGGCGGGCGATCTCGACGGTGCCGTTCTCGACGTCGCGCGGACCTGCGGCGAGACGTACCGGCACGCCTTTCATCTCCCATTCGGCGAACTTGAATCCCGGCTTCTGTGTGTCGCGGTCGTCGAACTTAACCCTAAGTCCTTTTGCCTCAAGACGTTCCTTTATCTTAGCGCAGTAGTCGAGGACGTTCTGCTGCTGGTCATCGGTCTTGTAGATAGGCACGATGACGACTTCTATCGGGGCCACCTTAGGAGGCAGCACGAGGCCGTTGTCGTCGGAGTGCGCCATGATGAGTGCGCCCATGAGACGTGTGGAGACGCCCCATGACGTCGCCCATACGTATTCTAACTTGTTTTCTTTGTTGAGGAACTTCACGTCGAAGGCCTTGGCGAAGTTCTGTCCGAGGAAGTGCGATGTTCCGGCCTGAAGAGCCTTGCCGTCCTGCATCATGGCCTCGATGCAGAATGTCTCGACGGCGCCAGCGAAACGCTCGTTGGCCGACTTGATGCCGCGGATGACAGGCACCGCCATATATTTCTCGGCGAAGTCAGCATAGACTCCGAGCATTTTCTCTGCCTCAGCCATGGCTTCCTCGCGTGTGGCATGCGCGGTGTGGCCTTCCTGCCAGAGAAATTCCGCGGTACGGAGGAACAGACGCGTGCGCATCTCCCAGCGCACCACGTTGGCCCATTGGTTGCACAGAATCGGGAGGTCACGATAACTCTTAATCCAATTGCGGTACGTGTCCCAGATGATGGTCTCCGAAGTAGGACGCACGATGAGCTCCTCTTCGAGTTTTGCCTCAGGGTCAACGACGATACCAGGTCCTTCGGGGTTCTTCATGAGGCGATAGTGTGTGACGACAGCGCATTCCTTCGCGAAGCCCTCAACGTGGCTCGCCTCTTTCGAGAAGAAACTTTTCGGGATGAAAAGCGGGAAATACGCGTTCACATGACCCGTAGCCTTAAACATTTTATCGAGAGCGTCATGCATGAACTCCCAGATTGCATATCCGTAGGGCTTAATAACCATACAACCTCTAACCGCCGAATTTTCAGCGAGTTCCGCTTTATTCACGATGTCAGTGTACCATCTTGAATAATCTTCCTGACGTGTTGTAATTTCTTTTGCCATAATTTTTTTGTTTGGTATGAAAATTGTTAGTATTTTTGCGTGCAAAATTACGAAATTTTTCCAAAAGTGCCTAAATTTGTTATTTAAATTGACTGACAATAAAATATAAAAACCATGAAAAAATCGTTGATGATAATTTTCGGCTTGATGTTACTTGTAACAGCATGTAAATCAAGCAACAGCGTTGTATATGACGACGCTTATTACTCTCCTTACGACACATACAGCCATTCGATGAACGGGACTTTGGTGACGTCATCTGGCGGCAATATCGGTTCATCGGCATTGAGAAACAACGAGAGCTACGACTATTCGGAGTACTACCCCGCCGACAGCACCGCGGCGAAAACCGACACGGTGTATGTCATTGAGGAGACAACCCCGAGAGTGACTGTTGAATTCGGAGTCGGATTCGGATGGCCATACTACGGCTGGGGACCTTATTACTGGGGACCTTATTATATGCCGTCGTGGTATTTCGGCTGGGGCTACGACCCTTGGTACGGCACATATTGGTACGGCAGCTACTGGAGACCGTGGGGCCCGATGCACCCTTGGTACACGTGCTGGTGCTGTCACCCCGTATATTACGCCTCAACATATTATAAGACATGGGACAGGCCGCATTCGTATCAATACAGGTCGGCCAACAACGGCAGCATCGCCAACGTAAGAAACAGAAATGCGAGCAGCGGGCTGCAAGTGGCGAGCAACGCAAGAAGAAGCAACTCGGCGAGCGAGACGCCACGTCAGGCCAATGTCAGACCCAGCGCGTCAGGAGCCTCGGCACGCCCGTCAGCGACAGCCTCGGGTTCAAGGCCGACAGCATCATCGAGACCATCAGCCTCAGCCACAAGACCGGCGGCGGTCAGGACAGGCCAAAATGCAACCGGCGCAAGACCAACACAATCGACGAGACCTTCTACAGGCTTGAGGCCAACACAGGCAACGAGGCCTTCCGCATCAGCCAGAGCGACAGCCGACAGACCACAGGCAACCGGACGCGCGGCACAAAGCTCCTCAATAAACAACCGACAGATGAGGTCAGGCTCTGAATATGTCAGACCTCAGAACTCAACGATATCAAGGACTTCCACCTCAAGAACAAGCAACAGCTCAAGAAACAGCATCCCGACGACGACAACGACCAGAAGCTCGAGTTCAACAAGGAGCTTCAGCAACATATCCAGCGGTTCTACGAGAAGCGGGAGCAGCAGCGGAAGTTACAGCGGAGGCGCACGCAGCGGCGGTAGCTTTGGCGGTGGCAGCGTCGGAGGCGGTCGCTCGGGCGGAGGAGGAAGACGTTAAACAAGTGTGAAGAGTTAAGTTTTAAGAGTGAAGTTAAGTTTTAAAGTCAAAAAATTTAAAGTAATGAAACGGACATTAATATTATTAGGAATATTTGTGATGGGCGTTGTCGCCAAGGCGCAAGGCCTCTCTGATGTTTATGATTTCTCGCAGTCCACCTATCAAGGTACAGCGAAGAGCGCGGCGATGGGCAACGCCATGGGTGCCGTCGGGCAGGACTTCTCATCAATATCAATCAACCCCGCCGGGCTCGGGCTGTTCAGACATTCGACATTGGTCTTCACACCAGGACTGTACCTGTCAAATTCAAAATCAGAATTCAACGGCAGCACCGACATCACCAACGACATCAGGATGCCGATAAACAATGTCGGCGTCGCCTTGACGTTCCCCCAAAGTGGACTGCTGAAATCGGTGAACTTCGCCTTCGGGATGAACCGGATTAACAACTACACGAGGGAGACATTCACAAGCGGGAACAACTACAGCAACTCGCTCATCGACGCGTATATGTGCGAAATCGATGATTACAGCATCCTCAACGAAAACGACCTCGAGTCGTTCTCCCCTAACGTCATGTACCCTCTCTGGCAGTGTTACCTCCTCGACTTCAGCAACAGCGGAGAAGTGTCCACCATCGTCCCGATGGGCAACCTCAACCAACAGCGCGGCGTGTTGAAGCGCGGCTACATCGACGAGCTTTCGCTGTCGTTGGGTTTCAACTTCGACGACAAATGGTTCCTTGGCGCGTCACTCGACATCCCTCGGCTTGAGAGGAGGCTCACATCGGACTACAAAGAGACCAACCTTCGCAGCGACGACTTCATCGCATGGATGCAGGAAGAATACATCGGCACATACGGCTGGGGCGTCGGCGCGAAACTCGGATTCATAGGCTTCCCTGCGAAATGGCTACGCATTGGCGTCTCGTTCCAGACCCCGACATTATACAACCTCGAGGAAAACTGGAAGACCAAGACCACCTCGCAACTGAGAAACACCGATCATAACAACAACGAATACAACACACTCACAAGCACTTACACATACAAGCTCACCACGCCGCTACGTTTCGATGCCAGCGCCGCGTTCATCTTGAGCAACCGCGCGATGCTTTCGTTCGACTACGAGCTCGTGAATTACAAGAACGCCTACCTCTCATGTAGAAATTATAATTATGCCGACCTTAACAACCTGATAACTAACACATTCAAGATCTCTTCCAATTTCAGAGCCGGCGGCGAGTACAGGGTAAAGAACGTCTGTCTGAGAGGCGGTTACGCGCTGTACGGCAGTCCGTTGGGCCTCGGTGAGAAAGAATACAGGACATGTAACTACTCCGCCGGCATCGGCTACACGGTGAGGTCCTTCACCTTCGACATCGCATACGTCTTCTCGCAGATGAAGAACTCATATTACATCTATTCGACTTATTCGACCTATATTCCGGAGGGCAGCGATGTGGAGACAAGCACCGTCCATGAGACCGACAACGTGCATCAGCTGCTGTTCTCGTTCAAGTTCAAGCTCGACTAAGGCAAAATGTCCGATAATACACGTGTTTTTGCCCATGAAATTATCTTTTTCACAACTGATAAATTAAGTCAAAAGGCTGGTCTCCTACAGGATTCCAGCCTTTATTTTTTGCATTCTTGATTGGGATATCATTCAGGTAAAGCGGACAACAATAATTTCAACTTCACTATTTAATGCTAATCTCGTCAATCATAATCCATGCCTTCTCGCCCGCGTAGGCGTGTCTTTCGGGCAGAACGCCGAAATTCTCGACCTTCACATTTATATATCTTACCTCATACGCATCGACTTTCGCCCGAGCCTCGGCGCGGAGTCCGTTCTCGCCGGAAAACATCGGGAACTCGGCAAGCACGGGCTTCGAGAAATTGACGCCGTCCGCTGAAGTCGAGACCCAAATGGCCTTCGGCGAAAGCACCCAAGCGTCAGGATGAATGGCGAAACCAACAAAGACCGAAAAGACATCAGTTGGTTTTGAAAGCTCTATCGTGGCATCCATGTCATCGCCCAAGAAACCGATCCAGTTTTCTCCCCAAGTTCCGATTGCGCCTATCTTGTTGTCCATCAACGCCGTTTCTTTGTTCGCCGAATAGTTTTTATGCGGTTCAGTTTTGTAAACGGTATTTGCAATTAAAATCCTCTTGAAGCTCTTTTCAATTGTAAATGAGGGAATTGCATCCTTCTCAAACGCCTTCGCCTTCACTAATGTCGTCTCGTCAATCGTGAACGGTTCTTTATAACGTCTCGATTTTTCAGTAGGCTCGCTGCCGTCCAAAGTGTAATAAATTTTAGCATTGGACTCTCCGACAGAAATCGTCACTTTCATTGGCTTGTTAAACTCTTCAAATTCAGATGCGATTACAGGAGTTTCAACGTTTTTTTTCGCTGAATGAAAGTTTTGACAATAAATTTTGCTAACATCCTCGATAGAATTATCAAATGGTCTCAATCTGAAAGTGTATTCATAAACTCCGTTTTTAATCAGATATTTATCGAGCGCATCGGGGCCGCAGGTGGCTGTTCCGAGCGGCGCCTGCCTGTAATCGACATTGACCGTCCACGAGTCGCTCTTCTCTATCTGATTGATTCTCTCGGCTTTAGTCAATGCCTTATCGGAATATTGATATATGCTGAAGTTGATGTTTTCCTCGCCATCGACAAAAATCCCGTGGCCGTTTTCATTTGTCACGGCAAACCAACGGACATCAGAGCGGTTGCCGCTTTCCTGCGGCTCTTCGTGCATCTCGAAGAAATCGCCGGCGTTTTTCTCGTAAACTCCCAACCTGCCGGAAGCGTTTCTGTCAGGATAATTTTCAGTGTCTTTACCGAAATATTTCACCTTGTTGAAAGACAATGGCATGCAGAATTGCGTCCCGATTTTCGGGAAGGTCACCACCTTGTCTGTCGGTTGGACATTCATCGTGACAACGACATTACCCCAACCGTCAATTTGATATAACTGTTTGGTTTTCAATACTAAATCATTGTTTTTGTTAAAATACTCAAGCTCAATGGTGGCGTATGCATGACCACTATCAATTTTGTCGATGTGGAAAGAAATGGCATTTCCAACTGTAAGGTTGTCAAGTCCGGCGAGTTCCCAGCGGCGGCGGCCGTTCCTGTCAACATCGTCGTTCAGCGTCGGCGCACGCCAAAAATTAGGAGTGATGTTTCCTGAAAGAAGTTCTTCTCCTTCATATACAAACGAGGCTGGCACAGCACCATTTTCCAAGTCGATGTCAAAAGAGAAAGACTCGTTGCTGAAAGTGATTGTTGAAGGCTTGTTTTTGTTCATTTTCACATGCAATTCCAAGGTTGGTGCGTTTTTAACAGCTTCAGCATCAGTCGATCCCACCAATAATTTAATTTGATCGTATGCAGTTTCATATCCTTCAGGCAACATGCCTTTACTTTCCTTCAACTTAAATGAAAAGTCAATGAAAAATTCTTCTCTTGGTCTGATTTCAATTTCTTTTAAATTTAAAACAGGAATTGTAATTTGAGTTGACTCATCTGGATTGCAACTGATTTTCAATGTCTTGGATTCAAATTTTCTTTCATTTGAATAAATGCTATAAGAGCAATCCAACTCATTCAGATTTGTGAAATTGAAATTATTCACAATTTTGAAAACGCCTTTCTCAACGTCAACAGAAACCACGTCGACGTTTTGGTAGCATTTTTTTACTTCCGCCATGTGATTATGAGGAATTCTGTCGCTGGTAATCAATCCGTTAACGCAGAAACTGTCATCATTGCCGATGCCTTCGAGCGAGCCGAGGTCGCCGCCGGCGGCATACCATTTCACTTTTTTCTCCTCATCATATTGGATTATTGTCTGATCGACGAAATCCCAGATGCAGCCGCCTTGAAGCTGAGGATATTTCTTGAAAACCTCCATATAATCCGAGAGGCTGCCAAGGCTGTTGCCCATCGCATGGCAGTATTCGACCAAGATGAACGGGCGGTTAAGCGAGTCAAGTCGTTCATTTGCAAAGCGTTCCAAATAATCGACGCTTGAATACATGATTCCGATGAAGTCGGTGTTGTAGTCATAGAGTGCGCGTTCGCAGATGACGGGGCGTGTGTCGCGTTGTTTCATCCAGTCGTAGCAGGCCTTCGTGCAGACACCGTTGCCGCATTCGTTCCCCGTTGACCATACGATGACCGACGGATGGTTCTTGTCGCGCTCCAACATGTTACGGCATCGATACAGAAACGCCTCCCTCCACTCGTCTTTCTTCGCGAGGCTGTTGTCGCCGTAGCCTTGCGCATGTGATTCATTATTGGCCTCATCGATGACATAAAGCCCGCATTTGTCGCACAATTCATACCAATATACATCGTCGGGATAATGGCATGTGCGCACTGTGTTGATGTTGTTTTCAAGCATGATTTTGATGTCCTGCTCCATCGTTTTCCGGTCAACGCACTGTCCGGTGAAGCCGCTGTGTTCATGGCGGTTGACACCTTTCACCATGATGGCTTTCCCGTTAACTTTCAACTGACCATCAACAACTTCCGTTGTGCGGAAACCAACTTTCGAGCCGACTGTTTCAATCACAATGCCATTTTTATCCTTGATTCGGATTGTCATGTTGTAAAGATTCGGCTTCTCCGCCGACCAAGGTCTCACGCCATCCAAAACAGCATCTTCAATAACAAATGAATAACATGAGGAATTTTTGTATTTCTTCAGTTCTTTCTTGGTTAATTGCTTGACAAACAACTTGTTAAACTTAGAATTATTATTTACATCATTTTTCAATTCAATTTCAACTGAAAACTTTGAAGGGACATCTTTCAGATTGAAATTCAAGTCGATGGCGATGCCGAAATATTTCGAGAAAGCGACCAAAGCTTCGATGTTAGG